>OLGD01000146.1_pt1 | contig 143250 bp, 102 predicted proteins | sample 1605311 | NCBI WGS metagenome assembly OLGD01 (sample SAMEA3888917, study PRJEB22519) | human gut metagenome | biome: human gut; feature: human-associated habitat; material: faeces | place: Denmark | collected 2010 | reverse complement strand
AAAAAAACATTTAAATATAAAAAAAGGAGATGTGCCTTAGTTTTGACACATCTCCAACTTTATAATCATAACTGGTTCTACTTTAGAAACGTCTTCCCCCGAAACCACCGGGACGTCCGCCAGGACCACCATGACCGGAACCAAAACCACCTCTACCTTGCATCTTCTCACGGGCAGCCTTGCTGCCAAAGATATTCAGACGATAGATAAAGTGCACCATGCAATAGCTGTTGACACCATTATATTCGGAAACAGAACGGCCATCCGCTGTCAATGAACGGCTGATATTACTTTGCTGCTTCAAGATATCATACATTTCGAAGCTCACAGTCGCCGCACCTTTCAAGAAAGTTTGCGAAAGCTGCGCATTCCAAATCAACTCATTACGGTTCATGCTTGCATCCGTGTAACCACGACGGCTCTGGTTGGCAATGTTCGTTGTGAAAGTCATGTTCCAAGGAGCCATCAACTGCGTATTGGCACCATAAGAGAAAGTGTAAGGTTCCTGATTGTTGTCCGGACGCAGTTTGTTACGCTCAGCGGTATAAGAGATAGAGCCATTCAGACCGAACTCAAACCAATCGTTACGATAAGCACCGTTCAGGCGTTCGCTCAATGTCAATCCGGTTGTCGTATTCTTATCATCCATCTTAGTCTCCTGATTATACAAATACGCTACATTGTTCTGATAGTTGATATTGGAGAATGAATTGATAGTATACTTCTTATTCTTCAGTGCCGTATTAAAACCGAACATACCGAATGCACTCCAGTTGCCATTGATATTCTTCGGAGTAGTGGTACGTCCACCGGTTTCCTCGTTATACTCGGTACTGTTGCTGATGCTGTTCTGCGTAGCCGAGAAACTGGCATGCGTCATGATACCCCGTTGGAGCTCCGCATTATACGTATTGTAGAACAAACGCATGGAGTGCGTGAAAGAAGGCTTCAAGCCCGGATTACCGACACGGATATTCAGCGGATTGGAGTTGTCTACAATCGGCAACAAGTTCTCCATGCTCGGCTGGGCAGTACGTCCGCGATAATTGAAACGCAACTGGCTTACTTTGGAAAAGCGGTAGCGGAAATCAATGTTCGGGGCAAAGTTGAATACGGAACGGGTGGTATCAATCATATAATTCCCTTTCTTATAAGAAAGTTTGGAACTCTGCGGCTGGAAAGACATACCGGCACTCAACTGGTACTTCTGACGGATGAAACGCAATGATACGGAAGCGTCATGGTTATAATATCTGTACTCGGCATACTTACCCAGACTATCTACCGCATGGTTTTCATAACCGACAGGCAGCGGTTCGCCCAGTCCCCATTCCGGATTGACTTTATACAAATCATACGTCGTCTTGTCACTCTCACTATATTTATACTGGAACTGATAGCTGAATTGCAGGAATGTGGCCTGTGCAATAGGTTCGCTATAAGTGATTTGCGCACTATAATTATAGTTATTGGTAGGAGTGGTGATAAACTGGTTACGAATCAGAGTAGAGTCCGGATTAGTAGGAATCTGATAGTAACGTGTCATCGACTCCGTATACTGGTTATTATCATTATCCCCATAGCCGAAACGTCCGCGGAACGTAATATTACGCCCTCTGTCATTCAGCTTACGGTTAATCTGCAACGTTGCGTCCGTCGAAATGCTCTTACTGTCAGAAAGCGTACCGCTGTTCGTGGCATTCACACGGATATCCTTCAACGGATCGCCGGTATTTATCAAATCGAAATCAAGATAATCGTTCGGGTTGGCAACTAAGTTGAACGGGTCGGCATTAAAGGTTCCCGACAATGAAGTGGAAGCGTTGTCCGTCTTTCCATAAGAGAAGTTCGGACGGAAGATGATGTTCGTCATTGAATCCGGTTTCCACTCCATGCGGAAGTCGGCTCTGAACGTTGAATTCTTGTTCCGGTTGGCTGAGTTGGAGTTGGAATATGAATTGCCGTTTTGCAAGAAACGTTCGGACGAATTGATGTTGATGATGTCAGCATCATTATGATTATACTGCGCACTACCTCCCAACTCTATCTTGCTGTTTTCGGTGGCAAAGCTGATACCCAATTCTTTAGGGGCATTCAGACCATTATTACGCCGCCAGCGCGGACCGCCGCCACCACCGGAAAAGCCCTGATTGTTCACGTTGTTGGCAGAACCGATAAGCGTAACCTGCGTTTTATCCACAAAATGATTTAAGTTCACACGCCCTGCATAGCGGTCTTCAGTACCCACGGCAGCATCGGCATTACCAAACCATCCGCGGTTCATGCCCTTTTTCACTGTCAGGTCGAGCACGGTTTCTTCTTCACCGTCATCAATACCCGTGATTCGCGCCAGGTCAGACTGTTTATCATACGTTTTCAGTTTGTCAATCATCTCCACCGGCAAGTTCTTCAAGCCCGTCTTTACGTCTCCGCCAAAGAACTCTTTTCCGTCCACCATAATCTTTTTCAAGTCCTTACCGTTGATTTTCACGTTACCGTCGTCATCAATCTCGGCACCGGGAAGTTTCTTCACGAGTTCTTCGAGCATGGCACCTTCGGGTGTACGGTAGGCGGTGGAGTTATACACCAACGTGTCTTCCACTACCTGCACCTGCGGCGCTTCTGCGGTGATTACCGCTTCAGCCAGCATCACTGCATCTGTTTTCAATGAAATGGTGCCCACATTCTTGTTGGGAGTTTGAGCCGATAACTGCACAGGAACCACTGTGGGCTGGAAGCCGATATAGGAAACCTTCAATACATATTTCCCGGCTTTAACTTTAGGGAGAGTGAAGTATCCCTGTTGCGTAGTTGCGACACCCGCGGCAAATGCACTGTCGGGCAACGAAAGCAACTGTACTGTGGCCTGTACGGCGGGGTCTTTCGTGTCATCTTCAACGACACGTCCCGCCACTGTAATGTTTTTAGTCTGTGAGAAAACGGAAAGCGTTGTTGTCAGCAATAACACTGTTCCGATGATTACTTTTTTCATGCGCCTGTTTTTTATGAAACAAAATGTCTGTTTTTACACTGCTTCATTTGACAAGCTTTACACTAAAAAGTTTAATGAGGATTAAACAAAATATTCTAATTATCGACGTTCGCGCTTAAATAATCCATCAACCCGCGCTTTCTTTATACCAAATTCCAGGCAAAGAATATTCAGTATAAGGAAGATCAGGAAAGAAGAGGAATCCACGCTCATGACATCGCCTTTCGCCACCCGGTAGAGCATGCCGCCGAAGATGAAGAACACAGTAAGAAACATGGCGTTGCGCACGGCCTTGTTGCGAATGACCTCCGTCTCCTTGTTTTCATTCTTCGTCAAGGCAAAGATAATCATCAGTGCTCCCAACATCATCAGCAGTTTGGAACATTCTTTATAAAACAAAAGGTTGGCATCCGTCATCTTTCCCGTTATGTACAGCATAATCGGAATGAACAACGCCAGTGCAATCACAAAATATCCTAATAAACGGCAATATACCGGTAACAATGCTTTCATCTATTTATGATTTATTGTTCATGATTTATATCTCCACCCTATCCGGGGGTAAGTTTTATTGTCTGCAAAGATACTTCTTTCGAAGAGAAATCCTATCTTTAAAAGAAGATAAGCTGTATCTCAGCATAACTTTTTCATGCAAGCATGAAAGTTCTGCACTCGATTTGCATTATCTTTGCGAAACTAAAAAAGACAAATACATCATGAGTAAACAAGAAGTAATCCTCTGCGAGGAGCTGGAAAGCAGTCTGACAAGTGCCATCGGGAAATGTCCCCATGACAAGCTATTTATCCTGACCGACGAGCATACCCACCGCCTTTGCCTGCCGCAACTCAATGGCATCCCGGCCCTAAAAGAAGCTACAGAAATCATTATCGGCGCCGAAGACGTCCACAAGAATCTGGAAACCCTGGCCTCCGTATGGCAAGCCTTGAGCGAACAGGGGGCCACCCGCCATTCACTGCTCATCAACCTGGGCGGCGGCATGGTGACCGACCTGGGTGGTTTTGCCGCCTCCACTTTCAAGAGGGGTATTGCCTACATCAATATTCCCACTACGCTGCTGGCAATGGTGGACGCTTCCGTGGGAGGCAAAACGGGCATCAACTTCAACGGACTGAAGAATGAAATCGGCGTCTTCGCCCCTGCCGCCTCGGTGCTTCTCGAAACGGAGTTCCTGCGTAGCCTCGATGCCCACAACTTCTTTTCCGGCTACGCCGAGATGTTGAAGCACGGACTCATCAGCACTCCGGAGCATCTGGCTGAATTACTGGCTTTTGATACAGAAAAGATAGATTACGCTGCATTGAAGTCAATGGTGGGCCGTTCCGTACAAGTGAAGGAGGACATTGTGGAGCAAGACCCGCTGGAACATGGCATCCGCAAGGCGTTGAACCTGGGGCACACCGTAGGTCATGCTTTCGAAAGTCTTGCCCTTGCCGAAGGCCGTCCTGTGTTGCATGGCTATGCCGTTGCCTGGGGGATTGTTTGCGAGTTATACCTTTCTTATATAAAGGTCGGTTTCTCGAAGGAGAAAATGCGGCAGACCATTCAGTTCATCAAAGAGAACTACGGAGCTTTTGCCTTCAACTGCAAACAGTACGACCGGCTTTACGAGCTGATGAAGCATGACAAGAAGAACAGTGCCGGCATCATCAACTTCACCTTGCTGAAAGAGGTGGGCGACATCAGCCTCAACCAAACAACGGACAAGGATACTATTTTCGAGATGTTCGATTTCTACAGAGAGTGCATGGGGGTATAGCCTCCATGCATATAACGCAGTTACTTTATCGCCCTATGCGGGTATATACAGCCATTTAGTTCAAGAATCCATCATTGCTTTTCTTGAAAGCACCGACTTCGAAAGTGCCATCCGCCTCACCGTGTCTTTAGGAGGCGACGCCGACACGATGGGAGCCATTACGGGAGGAATAGCAGAAGCGTATTACAAAGAAGTGCCACCGCACATCCGGCAGAAAGTGATTAAAAGGCTTTCGGACGAGTTTATCGAAATAATGCATGAGTTTTATGAAAAATACGTGCGGACTTAAGATTAAGTTCAAGCTGTTTATCAGCAAGATAAAGCCACAGGGCATATATTCCAATAAAAAACGGCATAAAATATTTGCTATTTAAAAATAAAGCACTACTTTTGCATCCGCAATTCGGGATGTAGCTCAGCCCGGTAGAGTACGCGTCTGGGGGGCGTGTGGTCGCAAGTTCGAATCTTGTCATCCCGACTACTGAGCATCAAGGAGTTAAGCTACCAGCTTAGCTCCTTTTTATTTATGTCGATTACAGTTTTATTACACTTTTCGGATAACTTAGTCCAACCCAATACAAATTGTGACACCAATTGGATTTGTATTTGGTTGACCGTTAATCTTTCCTAATCCTCAAAAGTTTTTTCACGCACAACCACACTCCCTGTTTGCGCATAACTTCTTTTACTCTTCTATTAGGAACAAACCCATAATAACAAACAGGGTAGGACAACTATTGCCCTACCCTTGTTTTAAATGCTCCGTTAGAAGCCTTATTCTTGTTTTTATAATATCATTCCAAGGACTGTTTTTCAAAACACAGCAGCTATTTTCTTTATATTGTTTAGCTTTTCACGCAAGGAGTTATTCTTTCGTGCTACCTGTATATTATAATCCGTTTGCATTCTTACAAGCAAATCAGCATTGATACCCAAAGCTGCCTCTAAAAGCAAGGCAAATTCTGTTGTTATTGGACGTTTAGCATTTAACGCCTCATTTAAGGCTGAATAAGACAAACCAAATTTCTTCGCAAATTCCTTTTGCTTTATGCCTCTACATTCCAATTCTTCCTTTACCAATTCGCCTGGATGATAGGGACGGAATGACTGTAAATTATTTGCTGCTATACCCATAGTTCTTCCTATTTATAATGATTTGTAATATCCACCAAAGAACATATTTCTATGACTACTTGATTACCCGCATTAGCTATTTCCCGAAATTCAAGCCTATATTGGTCATTGATACGTAAAGAAGAAAGTCCTTTTTTATCACCTTTCAACTTTTCATAGTTCAAAGACCTATACTGATATAAATCTTCCATTCGAGAGGCATTTAGTAAAGCCTTGACACACTTCAAATAACCATTGACTATTTGAGATTGGAAACGATGCTTCTTATCATCGGTCTTTCCTTTTTCATAAAGTTCTGCCAAATATTCCTTTTCAAACTCTACATTCATATAGCTACTCTTTGATGACACAAAGATACGAAACAATTTGCACAATTCGCAATATTAGCGAATTATTTTCGACAACAACCATTAAAGACACTCTTCTACTCCTCTATTAGAACAACCCAGTTATAACAAACAGGGTAGGACAACTATTGCCCTACCCTTGTTTTAAATGCTCCGTTAGAAGCCTTATTCACCCTTTAATCAACTTTTATAGATATTACCAGTTTAGAGGGTCGCTCATATCCTGCTCCTTAGACACTTTGTTTTCCACGACTTCTTTAATTTTCATGACCTCTTCATTGCAAGAACGCCTCCAAAGTTCTTCCTCAATAATTCTTTCTTTTCGGTGCTCTTTTGATTCACCATACAAGAATAACAAAAAAGCCGCAATGATAGGGGTTAATATTATGGCTATGAATACCCAAAAAGCCTTATCTCGCCCACTTCTATCTGCATAATGCATAACAGCATTAAGCATGAAACAGTAAACAACGATAAAAAGCAATACGCCCCATCCAATAGGAATATCTTCAATCTCATTCATAATTAATCCTCCTAAATTATTTGTTTTTAATAGGAACTACTGAAAAGACCGTATAAGTAGCAGGAACGGTAACGATTATCCCCTTAGGGCTCTCAACCTCTGTATGAGACTCAACTCCGTTGTTATTCAAATACCAACTCAACTTTTGTTTTGTTACGACAACAACCTTTCGTCCTGTTACTCTGTCTGTTCCCTCGTATGTATAGGACTCCTTACCACTACTCTTATATTTGACACTTAAATTGATGATATCCCCTTGAACCTTGATATAGATTCCATATGTCTTGTCTGAACCATCGTAGGATATTTCAAGTTTCTGAGTCCAATGTTTCATATCATTGTCCGTTATCAGACATCCTCTTTCATAAGTGCATAATTGAACACTACCAGAAGTCAAGACACCACTTTTGGAAGTATCTTTTGATGATGAATTTTGAGCATGAACATTTGGAAATACCCCCATTAATACAAATAGTAATGATACCACGAAATACTTTTTCATAATACTGTAGATTTGTTTTCCACAGTCCCAATAGGAAAGGTTTATATAAAAAGGAAAGCGTGGGACTGTTAGAATTATCTGTTTTAGAGGCTCTGGTAAACCCATGGTACAAGATAAAACGACACCCCACGCCAAGCTATATATATCATTGATATATACAAGATTAGCATGAGCGTTTGTATCGTCTATCCCCGTACCATATGAAATTTTACCAGAATTTCTAAAACGGGATAAAGCTAAACGCTTCCTTTGACTAATATGTCACCGACAGGTTTTTCAACCTGTTAGTGCGACAAATGTAATCAATTTCCAGCGTTCTACAAACGTTTTTTGGGATGTCGTGGAACAAATTTACTCAATTATTGATAGTGCACAAGATTTTATAGGAGGAAGTCCGATGAGGCTGTTGCATTTCAGGATGTCTAATCTTTTATGGATGCCTCGAAATAGCCTCATCACCATATCCAGCACTCCAACTATACCTTACTATTCCATTATATTTCATCTGTTTTTAGGTGATATACGATATTTTCACTCCACTACATTGTAAGACCTCTATAATGCTATACACTATCATCACATAAGTTCATCACTATGCGGTGAGGATTTATTAGCCCTTATTCTTCTTTGATAATGAACAACATTTACTCTATCGACTGTACACCAACAGCCTCATCACTTCTTAGCCTCCTCTTACAGTCCTCTATTGAAATCTTACTACCTAATTGAGCACAAGGTTCCGCATCTGTATTTAGAATCTCGTATTGCTTCCTACAGACGCTCTATTTTAGTGATAGCCTTTACTTCTATTATTTAGTTCTTATCATAAGCATCGGGAGACTCCGTAAACTTCCATGTCAGGTAATCCTCTATCTTTTTATTTAGCTCTATTACCAAATCAGACTGCCCCATCTGTTGTTCAAAGTGTTGGAGGGCTTTCTTCATTCTGTCTTGTATCCTTTTATGATATTGAGCATCTATATCCTGTGGATTTTCTCTATTCTTAAACAACTGTTCCTTAATGAAATTAGGGAGATTAATAACAGTATTTGCTATACAGATACACCAGTCTTCCATGTCCTTGGTGGACTTTATCTGCTCAAAGGGTATATCAAAGAGCCTGTCAGAAATTTTACCTATATCCTCATAAGCACCAAACCACTCCGCAATAAATTGCCAAAAGACTTGTTTATTATATAAATCACAAGCCTTTAGCCGACGACCAAACACCTGTCTAATCTTCGTTCTTCCGAATTGCATTTCATACCTCAACAAATTTTTCTTCTCTCCCTCCGGCAGAGGGCAGCTTTCTCGCTTATGGCGACGCTTGCCCCTCTGCCGGGATTCCTTGCCTTTATCATAGAGCCGAAGCATAGAACCTTTTATTATAGGAAAATAGGTTGTCCCACTCTCCCATCTGTTAGGATGGGAAGTACCTAACGATTTCATTTTAGAGATATAGAGCTCTGGAGGATTATCCACCTCAAAATTTTCGGCAATCTCCACCTCCATAACATCAGCTTTATCTATAGGTAGATTGAGTTCTTTCCCTAACCGCTTTATAGCCTCTTTAGTATGAGCTAAAGTTAGGGTCATAATATTATCTCCATAGAAATATTTAGAGAGACTTCCTTTTATATTGACTGTATTCTCAGTAACAGATACACGTAATCCATCCACATAGCCAAATCCACCATCAAATCTTTTAAAATCACAAACTTGATAAATTCTTTGGAAGACAGCCTCCCACTTGTATTTATCCCCTATATCTTCTTTTTTTAACTGCAATTTAACCGCATCATACATAGCCTTTGTTTTTTTTACATATATACAAAACTCCCAATAATTTGGGGTTATTATTTATTTATTTTTACGAGCCAATAGCCGTTTATCCATAATTTCTATATACTCTTGATTGGATTCCTGTTTACGCTTTGTCATCCACTGATATATTTCCTCAAGACGGAACATAACCTTTCTACCATTGTTTCCAGGGCGGAAGCATGGTATTTCATTTTCGTGTATCAACTTATAGATGGTATTCTTTTTATAGCCTGTTATTTCACAACACATGTCAACCCCAAATACTTCGGGAGGGTCTATCGGTTGTTTTTCGGGTCTACTGGTCTTCTGTTTTTCTGCTTTAGGTTCTGTTGAGGCTGTACTCAGCATTTGATTAATAATTCCTTCTAATGACCTTATTTGTGCCAATACCAAATCTTCCCATTGATTCTTTAGGAGGTCAATATCATTATTCAGACGTGCCATATCCATTGCATCACGATGATATTCATTTATAAAGCCCATCCTTTCAATCTCATCATAGAGGTAATCAACCGTCAAAGCTGTTTTACCCTCTTTACGCAAACACTCTTCCTCCACAAATAAATCATCCAAATCTTGTGGAGTCCATTGGGTATTACCCGTTCGATAGGCATTCACTCTTTCATCATATACTGAAATGAAGTAGGAACACTTCCAATCGTCTATGGCACCCTCTATTTCGATTAAAGCCTGTTGGAATGCCTCATGGCTATTTCCCATTTTACTATCCACATAGGTACGAAAATCCTCATCATGGACTTCTGCTGCTTCCCCTTTAAGCAACTTCTCTATTAAGCTGCTTAAAGGCATATTCGTTTCTATTCTCATTATTTGTTTAGAGGAGTTTTGCAGCCTCATCCACTACACTTGTTTCGAAGCTATCAAGATATACATTTGTTGTTTCAAGGTTGCTATGTCCCATTACTTGACTAATGACCTCACGAGGCACTTTGTTACTCTGCAATGTCATCGCCATTGTATGACGACTTACATAGGTGGTTAACTTCTGACGCTCAATACCTAATGCAACGCCCAATTTCTTAAGATTCTTATTGTAACGTCCATAGCGGGAGCGAATATGTTCATACAGTTGTTCACCGCTATAATCCCGTGTTATGATAGGAGTTAAATAGTCACCAATAAGAGGGGTATTCTTTCCAAACCACTCTATCAGCCCCCTTATAGTATCAGTCAAAGGTATTTTGATGGACTTTACCCCTTTTTGGTTCTTAATCTTCTGTCTTTTGTAAACGATATACTCACCTGTTTCCAATTTTTCTATGTTATGGGTGGTCAAACTTGCCATATCCACATAACTGATACCAAAGCAATAATAGGAAAACAGGAACAATCTCCGTGTATATTCCATTGTGAAGTTTTGCTGTGGGGAGTTCTTTATCAAGTTTAAGTCTTCTGACAACAGGTATCTTTTACGTGTCTCCTCTTCCAGTGTACTAATTTCAAATCCACCCTTTCCAAATGGATAAGTACTTAGCGAAGCCTCCTTCTCCTTTATTGCCTTGTTTAATACAGCACGTAGAGTTTTCATATAATACTTGCGTGTATTGCCACCACACTTATCTTTTTCCAAAGCAACATTAAACGCATTTACATATTTGATGTCGATTTCGGGAAACAGTCGTTCCTCTATCTTATCATCATATTTACCCATTACGTGGAGAGTACGTGCATACGCTTTGGCATTGCCAATATGATTGGTTGCCTTTAGATTCTCTATTTGAGTAATAAAGAAGTCATAAACCTTACCTTGCTTAGACATACCCCAAAATTGCTCCTCAAACAGGTTCAAAGTCCAGTCTATTCGTTCCTCAGCAAATTTTCTTAGGATACTGCCTTTCCGCTCCTCATAGTGGTTCAGCAAACTATTATCTCTTACATAGGTAGGATTTAACCGCTTATCCCTTTTGAAACGTCCTGTACTTTCGTCCCATTGGTTTTCTTGAGTGGTTAGACCCAAGTCGATATATTTCCTCTTACCCTCTTTTGTAGCTCTTAGACATATAGGATAACTCCCGTCTCTCTTTTGATTACTTTTGTAAGCGACAATATTAAATTTTGCCATAACTAAATTGTTTAATGTTTGACCTACTGATTTAAGTACCTTAGGATGATACAAATATACTAATTTAGTTCCGTAGTTCATAGAGTGGAAGATGAGTTATTCGACTACATTTCCATTTGTCCATGCAAGGCTATTTTTACCCTTCGATTACACTTTCATTACACTTCTCACCTTACTTAATCTGAGTTGATACAACATAGCACCTCACTCACAGGGTATTCTATCGCTGATTTATAACCAAATACCAATGAATACCAATATTCTTTCAACAGCTGGGGGGCGTGTGGTCGCAAGTTCGAATCTTGTCATCCCGACTACCGATAAAGCATTGATAATCGCAAGGTTATCGATGCTTTTTGCTTTTATAAATCTCTACTTAATGTGGAGTAGTTGACGCGAAAAGTCAACCATAATTTTATGAAAGCAACAGTTTCTGTTATCTGTTTAAACTGAGGTTTAAACTATAGCATTAATGAATTATCAATAAACGAAGAAAATCACACCCATGCAGATACCTGCAAACATACAAAAAGCAAAGATCAGCTTCAATATCACAGTATACTTTTTGTATATTTACAACCTAATTGCTTATATTTGCACAAACACTCATCTGAACATACTTATGAAGAAAATCCTTGCTTACATTGCCCTCGGTTTTACGGCAATAACCGGTTATGCAGCTACTCCTCTCTGGATGCGCGACTTACAAATCTCACCCGATGGAACGGAAATTGTATTCTGCTACAAAGGAGACATCTATAAAGTTCCCGCCAAAGGCGGAACAGCCACACAGCTCACCACTCAAGATTCCTACGAGTGTACCCCCATATGGTCGCCGGACGGTAAACAAATAGCCTTTGCCAGCGACAGAAACGGGAATTTCGACCTCTTCGTAATGCCCGCAAACGGCGGAACCGCCCAACGGCTGACCACCCACTCATCCAACGAACTCCCATCCGCCTTTACACCAGACGGCAAATATATCTTATTTTCCGCCTCCATCCAGGACCCGGCAACCAGCGCCCTCTTTCCCGCAGCCTCAATGACCGAACTCTATAAAGTCCCCACAACCGGCGGACGTACACTGCAAGTATTGGGAACACCTGCCGAAGCCGTCTGCTTTGACAAATCCGGCAACCGTTTCTTCTACCAGGACCGCAAGGGAGGTGAAAATGAATGGAGAAAACATCACACCTCTTCCATAACCCGGGATGTATGGATGTGCGACGTAAAAACAGGCAAACACACCAACCTCACCAACCACGCAGGCGAAGACCGCAATCCGATATTAGCACCGGACGGAGAAACCGTGTACTTCCTGAGCGAACGTGACGGCAGTTCATTCAACGTATATACCTTCCCGCTCTCCCAGCCCCAATCGGTGAAAGCGGTCACCTCCTTCAAAACCCACCCCGTACGTTTCCTCTCGATGAGCAACGACGGCACTTTGTGTTATGGATACGACGGAGAAATATACACCCAGCAAGCAGGGAGCACTCCCCGGAAGATAAATGTGGAAATCATACGCGACGACCAGCCGCAAATTGCCAACCTGAAATATACTGATAAGGCAACTTCGGCCACCTTGTCACCCGACGGCAAGCAAATAGCTTTCATCGTGCGGGGTGAAGTATTCGTCACATCGGCAGACTATGTCACCACCAAACAAATCACCCGCACGGCAGCACGTGAAAGCAACCTTTCATTCGCCCCGGACAACCGGACTCTGGCTTATGACAGCGAACGCAACGGCAACCTGCAAATTTATCTGGCAAAGATAGTCAGGGAAGAAGACCCGAACTTCCCCAATGCAACCTTGATAAAAGAAGAGCCACTACTCCCCTCCACCACCATAGAGCGCTCTCACCCGCAGTTCTCTCCCGACGGCAAAGAACTTGCCTTCATCGAAAACCGCAACCGTCTCATGGTGTTCAACCTGGAGACCAAGAAGCTACGACGGATTACCGATGGTTCCACCTGGTATAGCACCGGCGGCGGCTTTGACTATGCATGGTCTCCGGACAGCAAATGGTTCACCCTCGAATTTATCGGAAACAAGCACGACCCGTATTCGGATATAGGTCTTGTAAGCGCACAGGGCGACAGTGAAATCATCAATCTGACCAATAGCGGTTACAGCAGCGGTTCGCCCAGCTTTGTACTCGACGGTAATGCCATTCTTTTTGTGACCGAACGCTACGGTATGCGGGCACATGCCTCATGGGGTTCGCTGGACGACGCCATGCTGGTATTCCTCAATCAAGATGCCTACGACAAATTCAGCCTGAGCAAAGAAGACTATGAACTGTACAAAGCAGCGACCACCGACCGGAAAAAGACAGAGGAGAAAGACAGCAGCAAAGTGAAAGATATCATGGTAGAACTAAAGAATATAGAAGACCGCATCGTGCGTCTTACTCCCAACTCTTCTGAAATGGGCAGCGCCATCCTCGACAAAGACGGCAAAACCCTTTACTACCTGGCAAGTACAAAAGGCGGGCGCAACCTATGGAAAATGGATCTGCGCAAGCAAGAAACCAAACTACTCCACAAGATAGACGCCGGGTGGGCATCTATGGAAATGGACAAGGAAGGCAAGAACCTCTTCATCCTGAACGGTAAAAATATGCAGAAGATGAATCTGGCTTCCGATGAACTCAAACCCGTGAAATACCTTGCCCAGCTGAAACTGGATCTGGCTGCCGAACGCGAATATATGTTCGACCACGTGTACAAACAGCAACAGAAGCGTTTCTACAACACCAGTATGCACGGTGTGGACTGGGATGCCATGTCGGCAGCCTATCGCAAGTTCCTGCCGCACATCAACAATAATTACGATTTTTCAGAAATGCTGAGCGAATGGCTGGGCGAACTGAACGTGTCGCATACCGGCGGACGCTTCTATCCGGACAGCCAAAGCGAGCCGACAGCCAGCATGGGGCTGCTTTTCGACTGGAACTATCAGGGAAAAGGCATGCTCATTGCCGAAGTACTGGAAAAAGGCCCGTTCGACAAAGCCGATACCAAAGTGAAAGCGGGCGCCATCATTGAAAAGATAGACGGTACGGAGATTACTCCCGAAACGGATTACTACACGCTGCTCAATGACAAGGCCAAGAAGAAAACACTTGTCTCGCTGTATAATGCCAAGACCAAAGAACGTTGGGAAGAGGTCGTAATCCCCATCAAAGACAGCGAACTGAACCAACTGCTCTACGAGCGTTGGGTGAAACAGCGTGCGACAGATGTTGACAAATGGTCGGGCGGCCGCTTGGGATATGTGCACATCAAGTCGATGGGTGATGACAGTTTCCGTTCCATCTACTCGGACATTCTGGGAAAATACAACAACCGTGAAGGGATTGTGATAGATACACGCTTCAATGGCGGCGGACGCCTGCACGAAGATATAGAGATATTGTTCAGTGGCGAAAAGTACTTCACGCAAGTGGTTCGCGGCCGCGAGTCCTGCGATATGCCCAGCCGCCGTTGGAACAAGCCGTCCATTATGCTGATGTGCGAAGCCAACTACTCCAATGCGCATGGCACGCCGTGGGTATACAGTCATCAGAAGTTAGGCAAGTTGGTGGGTATGCCGGTTCCGGGCACTATGACCAGCGTGTCGTGGGAACGTCTGCAAGACCCGACGCTCGTATTCGGCATCCCGGTGGTGGGCTATCGCCTGCCCGATGGAAGTTATTTGGAAAACACACAGTTGGAACCTGATGTGAAGGTTGCCAATTCACCCGAGACAATCATAAAAGGTGAAGATACGCAACTTAAAACGGCGGTGGAGGAATTATTGAAACAACTACATTAGATAGTGATTATTAAGAAGCCAGGTTATGAACTTGGCTTCTTTTTACGTACCTTTGCGCGAAATATAACAAATCCTCTAAATTCATGTTTACCGACCTACTCAATTCCTCTTATTTCGCACTCTTCCTTATTGTTGCATTAGGCTTCATGTTAGGAAAAATCAAAATCAAAGGATTGTCGCTGGACGTTTCAGCAGTCATCTTCATCGCTCTGCTATTCGGGCATTTCGGAGTAGTCATCCCCAAAGAATTGGGAAACTTCGGACTGGTTCTTTTCATCTTCACCATCGGCATCCAGGCGGGCCCAGGTTTCTTCGACTCCTTCCGGAGCAAGGGAAAAACGCTGATCATAATCACCATGCTGATTATCTGTTCAGCCTCACTGACAGCCGTCGGTCTGAAATATCTTTTTGATATCGACACGCCAAGTGTAGTAGGCCTGATAGCCGGTGCACTGACCAGTACACCGGGACTTGCCGTAGCTATCGACAGTACAAACTCTCCCCTGGCATCCATTTCTTATGGTATCGCCTATCCTTTCGGTGTGATTGGCGTTATCTTGTTTGTGAAACTGCTGCCCCGAATCATGCGCATCGACCTGGATAAGGAAGCCCGTCGTTTGGAAAAAGAACGCCGAGGACAATTCCCCGAACTGACCACTTGCATCTACCGCATCAGTAATCCTGCTGTATTCGGCCGCAGCCTCATGCAAATCAATGCCCGCGCCATGACCGGAGCTGTCATCTCGCGTCATAAACACGGAGAACTGATCTCTATCCCGACAGCACAGACCGTGCTTCACGAAAATGACTATATACAGGCAGTAGGCAGCGAAGAAGCGCTGAACCAGCTTGCCGTTCTGATTGGTGAACGTGAAGAAGGCGAGTTGCCATTAGTAGCCACTCAGGAAATAGAGTCTTTATTATTGACTAAAAAAGACATGATTAACAAGCAGTTGGGAGATATGAACCTGATGAAAAACTTCGGTTGCACCGTAACCCGTGTTCGCCGAAGCGGTATCGACTTATCTCCTTCTCCCGATTTGACCTTGAAATTCGGTGATAAACTGATGGTGGTAGGAGAAAAAGAAGGACTTAAAGGGCTGGCACGCCTGTTGGGAAACAATGCAAAAAAATTGTCAGATACGGATTTCTTCCCCATTGCGATGGGTATTGTATTGGGTGTATTATTCGGCAAGCTGAATATCACTTTCCCCGGTGGGTTATCGTTTTCACCGGGACTGACGGGCGGTATCCTGATAGTAGCTTTATTCTTAAGTGCAATTGGTAAGACAGGCCCTATCCTGTGGTCCATGTCCGGCCCCGCCAATCAGTTATTGAGGCAACTGGGACTTTTGCTTTTCCTTGCCGAAGTAGGCACGTCGGCAGGTACTAATCTGGTGGCGACGTTTCAGGAAAGCGGGTGGCTGCTGTTCGGAGTGGGTGCCGCAATCACACTGGTGCCGATGCTGGTGGCTGTATTTGCCGGACTATTCATATTCAAAATCAGCATACTCGATCTGCTGGGCACCATTACCGGCGGCATGACCAGTACACCGGGACTCGCTGCCGCCGACTCCATGACTGACAGCAATATTCCGAGTGTGGCCTATGCTACGGTCTATCCTATTGCAATGGTATTCCTTATCCTGTTCATACAGATAATCGCATCTGCGGTATATTGACAATCCAGCATTCAACTAATATAAATAGCAACTAAATATGAAAGCATCAAAAGCCCAATCAATAATCAGCCTGATAACCTGTTTCTTTCTAATTCTGGCAGTAACCATCTGCAAAGAGAACAAGTTCCGGAATATCCTTCCTGATAATGAAAATGAAACGGAAAAGCAAAGCGGAAATACCGGCATACTGCGACAAGCAGATGACGGAATACAAATAGTATCTACCCGGCAGATAACCAAAGATGTCAATGGTTACGGCGGAAACGTACCGCTTGAAATCTATATGAAAGATAACCGCATTATCAAAGTAGTAGCTCTGGAAAACTCAGAAACGCCCAGCTATTTTGCCAAAGTGCGGAACAGCGGCCTGCTGAGACAATGGGATAATCTGTCGCCGGAAGAGGCGCTAAACAAAGAGGTAGACGGAATATCCGGTGCCACGGAGTCTTCCGCCGCCATTATACAGTCTGTACAGAAAGCGATGGAGTATGCAAAAGAGCACTCACTGGAGGAAACGAATTCTTCTTTCAGCTTCGACTGGCTACTCTTCTTGGGATTGTTGGCTGGCATTGCTGTTTGTACCTTAATTATCACATACTTTTCCAAGCAGCCCAAACCACAAACGATGCGATATGTGCTGAACTTTTTCAATCTGGCTTTAGTTATAGTAGTGACTGCTTTATCCATCCAGCCAAAAAACAATCAAGTTATCAATAAGGAGGAACCTATTATGACACAGGATAATAAACCTTCGGTTCTTGAAAGTATTCATGCAAGAACCAGCATCCGCTCCTATCTGCCTAAAGAAGTGGAGGAAGAAAAAGTGGAACAACTATTGAGAGCCGCCATGGCTGCGCCTACGGCAACCAACAAACAGCCCTGGGCTTTTATCGTTATCAAAGAAAAGGAAATATTAAGTGAACTGGGCACTACCCTTCCCTATGCAAAAATGGCAAAAGAGGCTCCACTAGCTATCGTCGTATGTGGAGATTTGTCGAAGGCGATCAGTGGTGCGGGCAGTGATTACTGGGTACAGGACGCTTCCGCCGCAACTGAAAACTTATTATTGGCAGCACAAGGACTGGAGTTAGGTGCCGTGTGGACAGGTGTTTACCCCATAAAAGAACGGGTAAAGGAAGTTCAGAAAATCCTGCATCTGCCCGAACATATCATTCCCCTGAATGTAGTTCCGATAGGATATCCGGCTGAGAATCCGCTTCCGAAAGATAAATGGAAGCCGGAGAATGTGCACTATGAACGCTGGACAGAAGGAAAATAAATGATTTTAAGTTCGGTAAGTAAATACATCAAAATCAGAAAGTCCCATAGATTTTAGCTGATTGACACTGTGAGCCGTATCCTCCTCCGTATTATATTCCGGAATAAGGGGGACGCGGACGGTGATATGTTCCGCCTTTCCCTGTTCTATCAGCCATTGCAAGTTTTCCAGCATTTGCCGATTGCTTCTGCCTGTATAGTTCTGATAGATTACATCATTCATATCTTTAATATCTATGATGTAATCGTCCACGACGGGCAATAAAGTCTCCAAATGCTGACGGGACACATTTAAGGAAGTCTCCACCGTAATCCTCCAGTCTCTCCCGCAGAGTTCGCGGAAATGAACGATAAATTCACTTCGCAAACAAGGTTCTCCACCACCAAAGGTGATACCTCCGCGAGTTGCCAGAAAGTAGAGTTCATCTACTTTCACACTCTCATATAGTTGTTCGCAAGAGTAAAGAGGAAGTCCGATTTCATCCGACAAAGATTGAGGGTTCAGACAATATTTACAACGCAAAGGGCAACCATGAAAAGCGACCAAAGTCGTCACTCCCTCACCGTCAATTAACAGGCGATGTCTGCTGATACATAATATGGGGACAGAATTATCCATTCTCTGTTATTTCGAAGAATTAAATACCACAGGAATTGTATATTGCGTTGCCAACGGAATTCCGTAAAGTATGCTGGGCGCCCATTTAGGCATGAGATTAATCACCCGCAATACCTCATTACCAAATTCAGGACTTGCAGTTTGCAATATTTCGGCAGATTTCACCGTTCCGTCTTTATCAACAAGAAATCTCACAAGCACACGACCCGACTTATTCTCATCAACGCCCTCCGGCCAACGCAAGTTCTTATACAAGAAACGCTCCAAACCATACATGCCTCCATCTCTGAATTCCGCCATTTGCTCCATCACTCCCGGCAATACATTTTCTTCCTGCACCTCTTTTTTCAAGTCTTTCCTTCGCCTTTCTATGATCTCGTTAATAGAATCATTCATCATCCAGGTTATTTCAATTTCGTCCATCAATACAGCAATAGCATCCTTTTCTGCCATATCCCCAGCCACAAACCGATTAGTAGATTGAACCACACTCGTCTGCACAACAGGTCCAGCATTGCATTCTTTCACATTCGAAGCCATAGCCATCAAAGTAGAAAGCCCTAAAGACATTCCCACCACAGTTATCGCCTTTCCCATAGAATGCCGTGCCGCCAATTGTTGTTCCAGATAACGCACTTCCGACTCACATTTGGGGCAAGTTCCCAGGCAGTCTCCTTTGTATTGACATTCGGATATTACGAAATCAATATCATTTGCCTCAGCAATCTGTCGACGAATTTCTTTCAAAATTCTACAAGTTTGTTTTCCTCGTTTCATTATTGTGTAAGAGTTAAAGTTATTTTGTAATGAACAGGTCCGGTCTCACTCATCCATATCATTCAGATGTATTTCCAAAGCCTTCACCGAGATATAAATCTCGTATACGGATATGGCTAAAGAGATAATCAGCAGCACCATTGCCAGACCAAAGATGTATATCGACACTAAATAGAGCTGTATATAGATGAAGAACATACTGACTACACATAGCAACAGACTACCCGTCCCCGTCACCTGCATGGCGCGCGTCAGATAAAGGCGTTTCCGCAGATTGGCAATCTGTGCAGCGGTTACCGACGAATGATTGGCTCGATACTGTTCCTTCAACGTGCGCACCAACTGGGCATACGACATGAAGCGGTTGGTATATGCCAGCATTATCAATGAGATGGCCGAGAACAACAGGGCCGGAGTGGTTAAATCTATATCCATATATTTTATTCATTAAAGAGTTCGGAATGCTATTCCTGTTTAAAAATAAAAGGAACCATATATTTCATGGGAACCGGTTTACCACGTTGCATTTCTGCATTCTTTTTAAAGTGGATCGGACAGTAACTTTATCCAGTGAAAGCAAAGATAAATAAAAAACATAATATATATCCGTTGGCAGAATTAATTTCTTTCTGAGCGGTTATGAATGTGATTCACCACAGAATAATACAGAGTTTTACGGAGAAGATGCTGCTAAGTTGCCGCACCGCTACTTTTATCTGTTCTTCCTGCGACGGCTAATAAAAAACGTAGTAAACACTTATTCTTTCCACCATGGGGATTTTTTCTTTCCTCCATGGAGAAACTTTCTTTCCACCATGGAGGAAAGAAAAAATCCCCATGATGGAAAGAATAGTTATTCGCATACAAAGGTATTAAGTTTGGGCAGAAAGAAGTGTAAGAATGCCTAAGAAAAAGGTTAGTGGTTGGAAGAAGAAAAAAAACGGTTACGGGCTACAAGTTTCATTCCTTTCCGTTCCGGGTATGCTTCTTTTCTGCACCGTTCTGCCTTTTTCCGCAAGCATATAAATCTCACCTAAAATTCAGCAAAACGAAAACAGGACAAATCAAACTCTACTTCTTATCATAAATACCATTAGAGAATCTTCCGTAAGCCATCACCTGATTCGTATCCGGGAAGTGCACAATCTCAGGCACATTATTCGTATCAAAATCAAGATATACCAGTTTCTCCGTATCAGACCCATTACGCATGACGTGCGCACCTTCCGGCCCGGCAGGAAAAGTGATGACATCTCCCGCTTTTACTGTCACCTCCCCATTGGCGGTACGCACAACGCCTGTACCACTGATGATGTAGAACACTTCCTCATCCGTCTCATGATAATGATAGCCGTAGGCAAAGTTACCCGGTTCCACCTCTACAAAGTTGACACGGCACTGGGTTACGTCTTCCTGCGCAACAATCGGTTTCACTGTAAATTCATTGCCACCCTGACTGATTTTCTGACCTTCGGCGGTCTTGTAATTCTTTACTGCAAGCTCTTTCATTGTCCTTTTGTTTTTAAATAGTTTATAAAATAGTTGTATTCACCAGTTTTTTCACTAACTTCGCAATGAAGTCAGTGACTTTTCAACATTGCAAAGCTATATACTATTTTACTTATAAACAAGAAGTTACAAACAAGTAAGATAGTTACCTGGAGGTTACTTTTGCTGAAAAGCAAGAGATTAAAAATGAAGAAAAAAGAAAAATAATCAAGTAGAACCTAATACTAACTAAATATATGGAAACAAGAATTACCTCAAACCGTATTACGGAACTAAAGCCGAACGAGATATTCGTCTTCGGCAGTAATCTGGAAGGTGCTCATGGTGGTGGAGCCGCATATCTGGCCTGGAAGAAGTGGGGAGCCATCTGGGGACAAGGAACAGGACTACAAGGACAGACTTACGCCATCCCGACCATGCACGGTGGCCCGGAAAGCATCAAGCCTTATGTTGACCAATTCATCGGATTTGCCAAAGAACATGCCGAATACGTTTTCCTCGTCACTGAAATAGGATGCGGCATTGCCGGATTTGCCCCGAAAGAGATTGCCCCCCTATTTAAAGAAGCCATGAATGTGCCCAACATTCATCTGCCTCAACGTTTCTGGGATGTACTGAACGCCATGTAAAACCGAACTTTCAACCGCCTTCTGCCCAACGCAAATAATATGCCGGCAAGAGAACAGACTGAGCATATTACGAATATAATCCCGGTGGAAACCAAGATATTTCCAATGCCCACCAAGGGAGAAACAATGCCGCCGAAAGAGAAACTGACAGCTGCCAGCAACGCAGAAGCTGTCCCGGCATTAGTGCGCTCACACTCCATAGCCAATGCGGTAGAGGTAGTGAAAGTCATTCCCACGCAACCTATCAATGTCCCGTTTTCCGGTCGGCGGAACTTCACGGAAAAGGTAGCCGCAGCACCGATGGCGATGGCATTAATGTTGAAACACACGCTAAAAGCAAAAGGAGAGTAACGATTTCTGGCGCAATAGAAGAAAAGACATGAAACGGGAAGAAATAGTTTATTCGGGTTTCCTACTGATTTACAAGCAATTACCCAGTAAGTATTTGCCAGTTTTTGCCAACGAAGTGGCAAGAGGTTGGCAAACTACATCACAGTGCAGAAGTATACTTATTCTATCAACAGAGCATAAAGCTGTTTCTTTATTCAGATATTTATCGTACTTTTGTAGTCTGTAAACCAGCTATTAGATTCTAAGAAAGAATACAACTATGCGCTATAAACTTTCGGCACCCGCCACTCTGCACACCACTATTCAGCTCCCGGCCTCCAAGAGTATCAGTAACCGGGCTTTAATATTACATGCTTTGGCACAGGGGTGCATCACACCCGCCAATCTGAGCGACTGCGACGACACCTGTGTCATGATAAAGGCTTTGGACGGAAATCCCGAACATATCGACATCCTTGCCGCCGGAACAGCCATGCGTTTTCTCACCGCTTATCTCAGCGTAACACTCGGTACACGCATCATTACGGGTACCGAACGGATGCAGCAACGCCCTATACGGATTCTTGTGGATGCCCTGCGCGAACTGGGTGCACAGATAGAATATGCCGGCAAAGAGGGTTACCCTCCGCTACGCATCACGGGCACAGAGCTGGCAGGCGAAGAAATCACGCTGGCCGGAAACGTAAGTTCACAATATATATCTGCCTTACTGATGATTGGTCCGATTCTGAAAAACGGACTGAAACTGAACCTGACGGGAGAAATCATCTCACGCCCCTATATCAACCTGACGTTGCAACTGATGAAGGAATTCGGTGCAGAAGCCGCATGGAGTTCCGAAAGCAGCATCACCGTCCGCCCCGGCACTTACAAAGACATACCTTTCACGGTGGAAAGTGACTGGAGTGCTGCGTCCTATTGGTATCAGATGGTTGCCCTGAGCTGTGACGATGCGGCTAACGAGAAGGAAACCGTAAAAACTGAGGTGGAATTATCAGGACTTTTCCCACGCAGTTATCAGGGAGACAGCCGGGGAGCGGAGATATTCACGAAACTTGGTGTACGGACAGCACATACCGACCGTGGAGTAGTATTGACCAAGATGGGCAGCCCTGTTGCCCGCATCAAGGAAGATTTAGTCGATATACCCGACCTGGCACAAACTTTCGTTGTGACTTGTTGTTTAATGAACATACCTTTCCGCTTCACCGGATTGCAGAGTCTGAAAATCAAGGAAACAGACCGGATTCAGGCACTCATCACCGAATTGCATAAGTTGGGATATGTGGTGAAATCGGAAGAGGACAGTATATTAATCTGGGACGGTGAGCGCCATGAACCGGAAGCCAATCCCGTTATCGCAACTTACGAGGACCACCGGATGGCAATGGCCTTTGCACCTGCCGCCATGCGGATGCCGTCTTTATTGATTGCAGAGCCTCAGGTGGTTTCCAAATCTTATCCGGGATATTGGAAAGATTTGCAACAAGCCGGATTTGAAATAGAAATAGAGGAATAGAATATGTGGATACTGATAATAAGTCTGATTGCACTTGTCTGCATTGCCCTTCTGGCAGGATACATCCGCAACCGCCGCTTGCAGAAGAAAATTGAGCGCGGAGAACTGGATGCCATGCCCGAAGTGAAAGAAGTGGATGCAGAGTGTTGTGGACAGCATGAGGTATGCGAACGGGACAGTCTGCTGGCTGCCGTCAGCAAGAAGATAGAGTATTACGACGATGAAGAGCTGGACAAGTACATCGGCGTTGCTCCCGAAAACTACACTCCTGAACAGGAAGATGAATTCAGGGATATATTCTATACGATGCAGGATACTGACGTCGCCGGATGGGTGCGGAGCCTGCAACTACGCGGGATTGCGCTGCCGGATAATATAAAAGACGAGGTATTCCTTATTATTGGAGAGAGAAGAATACATTAATTACAATGGATCTACTGCAATATACATTCTTTCAACACGCCCTTATCGGCAGTTTGCTGGCAAGCATCGTTTGCGGGCTTATCGGTACATACATTGTAACGAGACGGTTGGTGTTCATTAGCGGCGGACTGACACATGCTTCTTTTGGCGGTATCGGTTTGGGACTCTATGCAGGCATCTCCCCCATTCTGGCAGCCGGTGTTTTTGCTGTGTTGTCTGCGTTTGGGGTGGAGTGGCTGAGCAAACGCAATGATATGCGCGAAGATTCGGCCATTGCGGTGTTCTGGACATTGGGTATGGCATTGGGTATCATGTTCACTTTCCTTTCTCCGGGGTTTGCGCCCGACCTGTCTGCTTATCTGTTTGGCAATATCCTGACGATTACGATGACTGATATAGCGTTGTTGGCTGGGCTTGCGGTGATACTGACTATCTTCTTTGTGCTTTATCTGCGCCCGATTATTTATGTTGCTTTCGACAGGGAGTTTGCCCGGTCGCAAGGAATTCCGGTGCAGATATTTGAGTACGTGCTGATGATGTTCATTGCGCTGACCATCGTTGCCTGCCTGCGCATGGTGGGTATCGTGCTGGTCATTTCGCTGCTCACCATTCCGCAAATGACGGCGAACTTATTCTCACACCGTTTTCACCGCATTATATGGCTATCCATCGGCATCGGTTATCTCAGTTGCCTGGGGGGATTGATGATATCTTATTATCTCAATGTGCCTTCGGGGGCGGCTATCATCTTCTTTTCCATTATTATATATGTGGTATGTAAGTTGGGAAAAAGTTTTTATTTATCTTTGCTGCGGATAAGAAACTTTCGCATAACTATCTGACTGGTAGACTGTAATTGAGAGGTAATAAGTTGTCGGTAACGATTTGGCAACATTACGGTCGCATTAATTTGCTGCATTTTGCTAATGTCAAACAACTCTGAAACAAAAGTAGCCAAATTCCTTATTAGGAGCAAAAAGTTGGCTACTTTTTCTTACTATTCTTCAATAATAATCCATTTCCCAATTTTACCACCTTCCCGTTCTAATTTACCATTATTACGTAGCTGGTCGATTATTTTTCTTATTTGCCGTTCACTTAAATCAAGTCGCTTGGCAAGTTCCGCCCTTGACACAGAGGGATTTTCTGTTATCAACTCTAAAAGTCTAGCTTCATTGTTTGGATCGCCTTGGATCACCTTTGGATCATTATTTGGATCGCTTTGGATCACCTTTAGAACGTCTTGTCCTCCGATTACTCTCCAAATGACCACTCTAAAATCTTCTTCTTGATAAAATTCAGGAGACTTTAAGCCATATTCCCGACACTTGTTGATAATATCCTCCGTACCAGTTCCCACCTTCTCAATATATCCATTCCAATACATTGGGTCAGCAAGCAACGGGTTTGCGGGCAACGATTTATGCGGTCCATGAAGTTTGTGAACGGTAAGTCCGTATGGTAATATTCCCGGATTCCAAATTTCCAGTCTGTTGCGAAACAACATTATCTGCACACTCGCATTGCTTGTGTAGTCTCTATGGCACACAGCATTTACAATGGCTTCCTTTACGGCATCAATAGGCAATTCAGGACGTGTCGGAATATCTGCTTTTTCTCCCTCCGCTCTTGTTCCTACCCAATTATCGATACGGCTCATTACAAAACTTGTAGCTTGGTCGACCAATTCAAAAACATCGCCTCTGTATATCTGATATGCCGGCATTGGTTTCTCTACGACATCTCCATAAAATTGCACACACTTTATCTCTGAAGTAATAAAATACTTCTGTGGTTTCTTTCCAAACAACAATATGGCTGCATTAGCCAAATGCCCATCCTCATCAATTAAATCTAAATGAGTAAGCAAAACCTCAGGAGAAGTTTCTACTGGCAGAGGGAAGTTACGTTTCGAACGAGCCATGTGTATAAAATTCCTCATTTTATACACATCCAAATCCTTCAATGTTGCTCCATTATCGCAGGAAGCATCAAACGGTCGCCACCGGATATATTCCTTTTCTTCCAAATATCTGATTAAAGAAGCATATACCGAAGTCCGTAATCCGTCAATATCTACAAAAGTCTTACGTACTATATCTTGTTCGACTTTTCTTATCAATGCCGTTTCTTTGGGATGCCTTTTCTCCTCGCCAATGCTTTTTATATAGACAAGTCGGCTTTTATGCAATGATGCCGCCAAATCATATTCTCGCTCTGTTGGAGAAATACCTTCTTTATCTTCGTATCCATACAGGTTTCCATACAGTCCCAAATAGATGTCGCATAGCTCAACTTCTTTCAGGTAAACATGATTTGTAGGATACTCATTAGCCGGAACTTCCTCAAAAATAAACGGTTCAAAGAATTTGCCCAATAGTACGTCTGTTCGGATATAATGACAAAGCATTGCACGTTCTTCGGTAAACTCACTCTGTACGCTGCTTATGAATATTCTTATTCGTTTCATGATGGAAAGAATTACATTATTTCAACTTTAATCTTTATATCAAACATATTGGCTATACGTTCTATATCCCGTTTCTTGGTAAGCGTATTGCTACATGTCATCAGATACCAACCATTACCGACAGGCTTTTGTGAACTTTTATATTTCTTGTCAAGCGTATTGGAAATCAAAGGCACTTTATTTTGTTTCATTCCTAAAGTACGAACACGTTCGGCACCTACTTCTATCACAAACTTACGGAAAGTCTCAGCTGCTTGTGGCTCTTGAATCACGCGACCATCAGCAAATGTAATCTTCAATCGGGTGGCCGGCGCAATTTCGCCTTTTGGTCCGGTCTTACCTATTTCTTTATGTTCTACCTGTGGATCAGGAAGAATCTCTTTGGCATCTGCTATATCTGCTGTGAAATTTCGTTTGCGAGACAAATGTACACTAATAGGTGCACCCGGTACATAATCCACGACAAGCACTAATTCACGCTGCACTTGCTTTAAAGCCGGTGCAATCGTCTCAGTTACAATCGGAAGGATTTCTTTTTTGATGATGTTCTCTTCCAAATCATTCACTTGTTTTTCGAGGTCTTCATTCAATGAAAGACCTTCTTTGCGCAATGTTTCCATTGCTTTGTATAGGTCACTTAGTCGGGACATAGGCTATAAAGTGTTATCTATTTTAAAATAATATTTATATCATAATCAAATTCTTGTAATTTTAGTGCACTATCAATTACAAAGTCGATGCAAAACCTACAATCTATATTTCTTAAAATATTCTTTCTTTCATAATATTCTTGTGGTAAAGCCTCATATTCTTTACCTTCTTCCCTCCACCATACATTAACTTCTGGAGTTATTGTTTCAAAATACGTGTACTTCTTATAATCAACACCAAGGGCAGTAACTTTTAGAACCTCACGAATTTTATTCACAGTATTTGTCACCTGTTCAAACCAACTTGCTCCAGCTCTATCATCAGAGCCTACTAATTTTCGATAATCCTTACCAACTTCATCTCCTATATTTAATAAACTATCAACACTATACTGTTCTCGCTTACTTGATTCATATGTAGATAATAACTCCATAAATGCAATTTTACTATTTACAATACACTCATAAAGTTTTCCCTCATTATATTTCAATTCAGCGATATCAATATATCTTTTGATATTATCATAAGAAACTAAGCTCGATATTGAAATATCCTTAAATTCAATTCCAAATTGAATTGGAATGTTTTGTTCTAAAAAGTCTGTCATTGTAATGCGGCTTATCTCTATATCAGACTTGGACGGGAACTGTCCTTTATGTTTTATGTTGACACGCCTATCTTTTAATGCTCTCATAGATTCTTTAAGAGTCAATTCTGGATAGTCATCCCAATAGCTCATAAAATTAGTCTGAGCTTTCATCCCCTTATTTTCAGCAACAAGCAACAGAAACATTTCCGCACAGTCATGGAATGCCAAAATAGAAAATCCAGCAATAGTTTCAACTTGCATTGATTGTTGTACACCTATATTATATAAATATTTTATAATCGCAAGTCGTCGTATAATTATTCCCTTGTCTAAAATATTTTTCATGTTCATTTTCCTTTTATCAATTGTCTTATATAGCTACTAATCATATTTGAATCTTGTTGGCATTATCCTTTTTCATATTCTTCACGTGTGATTGGAGTCCAGGGATCAACAATGAGAACTTCGTCATAAGTGAGATTATAAAGTTGATAGACCATTTTATCCAACAAAGACATATCTTCACTTTTGTCTTTCATTAGCATCACGATTATAGACTCTATTTTCAACCTATCTATTTCATTAATTATAGGTAATGGAAACTCCTTTAAATCTTGTACCAATATTTTAGGAAATGCACCTTTTGTCGCTTTTGGAGAATGATTAAAGTGAAAAAATGTTGCTAATTTAGAATTTAATATACCCCATAAAAGAGTAAGAGAGAAATTCCCATTTTCTCTTGAAATTATTGGCAATAACTGTGGGTCATTTAAATACGGCTTATCAACAAGGCATGCAATAATTGTTGGATTAGTAATTTCCCTAACTAACAAACGGGGTTGAGTAAAAAATTTTAAATCAACATAACAAGCTACATGCTTACCATATTTTATATAATCTCCTGTAGCTCTATATCCATATTTGGAAATATCCTGGCCATATATTTCCTGAATAAAATACTCTGATGTTTTTTCTTTAGAGTGCCATAATCGCTCTTCTTTTATTCTTTTTCCTTCTTCTGAGCCGTAATTTTTCATCAAATCAGACAATCTATAAGGAATATACCCCTGTGAACAATCAAACAAATCGTAGATATGCGCTATGCTATTTGACATCTTATTAACAATAGCCTTAACATTCTCTTCCAGAAAAAAAGCCAATCCCCAATTTTGATTCATATCCAATAGATCATCTTTTGAAAGTATCAATTTGGAAGTATTTATTAGTTCATTAAAAGACTTTGCAAAACGTGTATTTCTGTACCCTACACTATTGGTTTGTACATCATTCTTTTGCCACAAAATTATAGAATTCAAAACTGTTGCAGATTCAAAAATAGGAAATTTAGTACAATCTAATACCTCGATAAGCATCCAGTATGTAAATAAATTCCTCCTATACTTAGCTGCATAAGTATTAAACAACCAAGTATTAGGTATAATATATGATAATATACCATATTCGCAAAGAAATTGCTTTGCACATTCTATAAAATAGTAGTAGATCTCATAATCAGGCACATTACCCAAGGCGCTAACTACAGCTTTTCTATAGTCTCCTTTTATTGAAACACCATATGGTGGATTCCCAATCACCACATCAAATCCATCCTTTACGCCAAACATCCAGTCAGCATCAAAGAATGTAGCGGAAGTATTTTGGTTGAACATATCCCAAGATGCAAGCTGATTGGCAGTATCAGTAGCAAGAAAACCATTATCTGACAGTCTTTCAGCCATCTCGGCACGAAGTTCAATAAGCCTTTCCCTCCACTTACGTTTTGTTCGAATGGTCTTAGCACCGAATATCTTATGATTTGCCTCTTTTAGCTTGTTTTCTACAGCAATGATTTCGGGTGTACGGCCTAAGTTATTTTCTGTCTTTGCCAAAGGAATAAGCGAGTTGGCAGCCACAAATTTGGCTTCTAGGTTAGGTAATGGACGGATTCCGAAATTATTGGCAGGATCAGCCGTTGTCTTTTGGTCCACCACGAGTGAGATAAAGAAACGGAGCTTGCTTATCTGAATGGCAATAGGCTGAATGTCTACACCATAGATACAGTTTTCTATTAGATAGAGCTTACGGGCATAATCGGGATTGTTAAGATTCTCATCGAAAGAGTTCTCAATATCCTTTAAACGTTCTTCCCGTTCTTCTCTTGATTCAGCCTGAAATGCAGTACGGCTTTCACTGACCGCCTTATCGAGCATCATCTTTTTCCATTGCTCATTAGTAGGGTCAAGTTTAGAAAGAATATGGACCATCTGCTGAAGCATACCTACAGGGAATGCTCCCGAACCGCAAGCAGGATCGAGTATTTTACAATGATAGATAGCCTCCATCACTTGCTGCTTTTGTGCATCGGTCAATAAGTCTTCCTCGTCTACATAACTGATGAGCTTACGATATTCCACTTCTAATTCTTCACCAACGATCCGCTTAAGATGTGCCACGAGACTTTCGTCCACCATATATTGTACAATATCGCGCGGAGTATAGAAAGAACCAGTTTGCTTACGAGCTGTAGTCTGTGTTTCCGGATTGTAAGAAGCCAATAAATTCTCAAACACTTTACCCAACAATTCCGGATCGAGTGACACTTCTTGGTCGAAAGGTGTATTTTCTTCTACTGTGAAGTTATACCGTTTCAGAATGTCGATAATACCACAAGCACTGACACGCTTTTTCTTCTTGTCGCCATACCATTCCGAGAGGTCGATATTTTTGCCCACCTCTTCGCCAAAGAACAAGTAATCGGGAACAACAAGTGATTTTTTAACTTCTTCGCGGTCGGAAAATCCATCTACATAGTTTTTATTATCCTTGTCATCCAAACAGTCGAACAAACCGCCATTAAGAAATGGTACGGTACGATTGGCCAAATCGATAAACAACTGCGGATTCTTGAACATGGTTTCGTAACGCATCAGTTTATTATTGTCATAATCTCCACGCCCGGAACGGAAATGACGTTCACTTAGTTCGCTATCTCCCTCTTTGGTTATCGGGCTATTGAGCATTGCGAAGAACAAGTTTTGAAGAATGGCCTTGTAATACTTACTTTCGTATGATTTATAGAACAGGTCTACTTTTGTATTTGGATTAAAGTCTTCAATTAAGTTTTCTCTTATATAGTCTTCATCAAAGAACTCTTCCGGTATCAGCTGCTTCTGTTTCAGGAACCACACAAAGATAAGACGAGTAACCAAACGGATGGCCGCTTCAGCATTATACTTGTCATCGTCGTTTTTATCATCCAATTTATTCGGGAAACGTATAATTTTGACTGCCCATGCATACCAGTCGGAGAGTTCCTGATAGAATGCCTTGGTCAATACTTCTACAGAGAAGCGTTCTGTCAAATCCTTCTCATTGGTAACACGGCCTAAATTGTTTAGATATTTATTGGGAGTATAATAAGCAATACCTTCACCTAAGTAGTAGGAATAGCGGCGAGGATTAGAGTAGATACGTTGCAACTTGCCTTCTTCGGTTTCATTTAAATCGATGGTAATTAAGGAAAAACGATAGTTAGCATCGCTATTCTCCGGTACGAAAAGCACCAGCGCTCTGCTTTCCCATTCATCTGCAAGGAAGCGGAATGCCTCTTTCGACAAGCCTGCACGAGCATCTTGTGTAGAGTTGTGGCGTACTTCATACACTACCAAATCGAGCATTTCACTTGACCCCAATTTGGTAACAGCGCGTATATACTTAGTTTGGCGTTCTATATCAATACTTGTTGCTTCTACCACGAAATCTTCCGGTAAAAACTTGTGTTGCAAGAAGTCGACAAACTCTGTGCGATTGTATCTTTTGTTAAATTCCATAATCCTTTATTTATTTAATTTGTTCGGCAAGAATAAGAGTCTCATCACCCTCTTCCACTTTGTTCATTTTATCCACTATACGATTCAGGTAATTTTGGGTTATCTTCTCCATAACTTTATCAGTAGTCTTGCTCGTCTGTTTGTTGATAAAACGAACTTCTTCCCCGGTTAGACCATCATTCTGAAGAATCATTAACAAATCATTCAGATAATCCTTTGGTAATGTTTTGGCTTTCAGCCATAATTTCAATTTATCAAAGGCTTCAAGACGTGACTTCTCATTTTCATCTTTTGCAATACTACGATATAAATGTGATTTGACGTGCTGATAGATTTCATCAAACTGTTTGTCTACTGCTACTGGCTCTTCCTCAGTTGTTGCTTCAAAAAGATTCAATGCTTGTTCTGAAGTAAGCATTAGCGGGATATCAGTGTTATTCATTCCGATCTTAAAAACGAAATCATTGCCTTTTTTGCCAAAAAGAATAATTCCCTTGCATGTTTTCTCCACTTCACGGGCTATTCGGGCACGATGCGGTATCTGAAGAGCTATGGAATGAATCTCTGTCCCCTTTACTTTATTAAGTAGATTGCGGTATTTAGTATCCCACGAACGTTCTTCACTTTTGGCAAGTTCTGCTTGGTAGCGTTCCTTAAAGAATGCATTCAGTTCTTCTTCATCGGTTAAGGCTTTGGTATCTTCGCCCATAATGGCGTGTATCATTGCCATTTTCAAAGTCGATATTTGTTTTGTTCGTGTTTCAGCTTCACCTATATCTGTCGGGAAGTAGTTATATATATAGAGCTTGTCAAACATCTTCTTGTTGATACGGTTGATACGTCCGATACGCTGGATGACACGAGTCGGATTATAAGGTATATCATAATTGAAGATGGTACCGGCACGATGCAGGTTATATCCTTCAGATATGACATCGGTAGCAATCAATATCTGATAATCATCCTTTTGATATTGAGGTTTCAAGCCCGCATCAAAATTGGCACGAATTATTGACTTGTTGGTAGAGGACGCTTCTTTTGATGTATATTTGAACACACCTAATCCTTCGTTTTCCAATGCTGCTCCCAAATAATTAGCTGTGTCGGCAAACTCTGTAAAAACGATTATCTTACGAGCCGGGTCTGCCATACGTTGTTCCTTCAGAAGTTTACGAAAAGCCTCAAGCTTATAATCAAACTTCATGTCATAGGTAGCCACTGATTTTCCTTTAACTATTTCCTTCTTTGATTTAAACCATTCTTCACGAATATCTTTCAGCAACTGCAAGTCTGCTTGAATATCATTAAGAAACTCTTTCCGTTTGATATACTTCATGTCAATCTCAAAGAATCCACGTTCTTGATATTTTTCAAAAGTATCTGCAATCTCTTCACTTAAATCATCAGCCGTTGTTTCGTAAAACTCTTCCACATCAGGTAGTGTGCCTTTTTTATATACAGGTACTTTATCACGTTTTTCTATCCACCTCAATATATGTTCCGAAGAATCAATCATAGAATTCAGAGAATCACGGAATGCCGCTACCGAGCTCTCGTAGCGACGAACCAGCATACGGCGCATAAAGACGGATACATTGACCTGCCGTCCAATTAACATGCCCAAATCGGTACCCATCTTTTCTTCTAATTCCTTATCCAAATCCTTCTTCGATTTCTCGTCATCAACAATATATGCAGTCGGTTTATAACGGGCACCTTCATAGTAATGAAATCCCGGGCTATTTCTCTTTTCTTCATCTGTTGGGGAAATCAAACTCAATGTACGAAGATAGAGGTCACGAATATCTCCCAAATAGTATCCTAACTGTACAGGAGGTTCGGGAATCACAGGATTTATATGCTGACGTTTTAAGTCCTCTTTATACTCCGGAATTTCTTCCAGATCAAGACGTGAACGACGAACGACCAAAGGAGAAATAATGGAACGAATGTTTTGAGCGATGGAGTCTGCTTCACTTTTGATTTCGGATTTGGACAATATATTCTTCCGCTGTCCTTCCGCTAAATCCTTATATCTTGAAATCAAGTCTTTGAATGCTGCACTCAAATTTTCTACAGTCTTAAGTGTCGATTTACTTGGTATTTGGAAGAGTTTCAGCATAGAATATATGTCTTCCGGGCGATTATTAAACGGTGTCGCCGTAAGTAACATCACCTTATTGCTCATACATAAGTCATGCAGGATACTATAATCCAAAATAAATTCATTCTTGTATTTATGCGCTTCATCCACAATAATAAGGAATTTCTCATCAGGTCGGGCAATCATACGATAGTGATTTAGTGCCGCTTCTACCTTACCTGTACTGAACACGGATGCTGTAAAGCCAAACTCATCTTTATACTCCTCCCATTGCTGTTTCAAGTGAGGAGGACATATAATAATGGTACGTAAACGTAAATTCCGTGCAACCGTAGAGGCGATAATGCTTTTACCCAAGCCTACAACGTCCGAAATGATTACTCCTTCATGGTTCTTAATGGAGTTCAATGCCAATTGCACAGCATCCGTCTGGTATTTTAAATCAGAATATGTACCGTCTGTTATATCGCTTGGAGTCAGTATGTTTTCATCAGTAGTAATATTAAAGTATTCATGCAATACACGAATAAACATTGCGTATGGAGAATAGAGCTTTTCAAACCAAATGTGCTTGATGACCTTCTCTTTGAAGTCTGCGATATGTTCTTCATCTACAATCGTTACGGCAGTGTCCCACAATTCATCGAAAACAGATTTACCTTCAACATAACTTGGTTTGTCTCGAAGAATCACATTCAGTTCCAGACGATTCTTTAACCCTGTAATAGAAAGGTTACTTGAACCTGTTATCATTGTTCCGGGAAATGTACCGCATACACTTTCTTCCTCTCTATTCTGGAATAAATATAATTTTGCATGGTTAGGATCAGAAGTCCTCTTGACTTCTAATGTTCCATTTTCTATCTTTTCCAGAAAGAATCTGAATTTCTCTATCTGCTCTTCAGAATCAAAGAAGTCTGTGTTGTTGTAGATATCAACGAGACCTTTGTAAAAGTCCTCACGCAATTGCCCACGTGATTTGTTTGAAGTCGTGAAATTCTCAACTTCTTTTATACCATTTATAATATTGCGTTCTACTTCTAAACCCACAAGAACTTTGAGATTTATATTCTTCAACTTCTCACAGAGCTCTGCAAAGCCCGAAAAATAAAAATAGCCTACTAAGAAATAGGCATTGTCACACTTAGATAGAATCGAATTTATAATATCCGATAATATCAAATCTTTATTTGTTATAAATTGACCATCCATAATTATCGTTTAGTGGTAATTATTAGTTCTCTAATATCCACGTCAAGTATTTCTGCAATCCTCATTAACATCTCTAACGATGGTTGCATTTTATTTGAGCACCATTTAGACACGGTTGAGGTATCTTTTCCTAATCGTTCAGCCAACCATTTGCCTGTTTACTTTTGTTCAGCTAAAACAACTTTCAATCTATTTAAGTCTTTCATTATTTGCTCATTTAATTAGCATATAATACAAATATATTGTTTCTATTCGAAATAATCCAAGAATAGGCGCTAAAATATGATTGTAAAGCCTAGTTTTTCCAGAATCACCCGAATTCGGAGGGTGATTATTCACTGCAAGGCCAAGGTGCGGCGAGTTACTCGCTGCCTTTTGAGTTACTCAAAAGACACCTTGCTCTATTCACCAGAATAGAAAAATCCGTCCGGGGACGGATTGAAAAGTTAGCTTTATTTTCAGTGTATTCAGTATAGTATGTTCGTTGGGTAAACATACTATACTGAATATACACACTATACATTATTAATAAGCTGTGAAACTATAATTTTCTCCAAAGTTCAATGTCCTCTCCATTAAGTTCCAGATGATGCAGTGCCAGATTCTCAATCAATCCCGACACGCTCATCTTTCTGCTTCCCAACCTGCGCACAATCTCATCGAGCCTATCCCGTGTATGGCAACTCACAAATACGGGTTTGCGGTCATCAATCTTGGAAACCTGTAAGAAGGTCTGGCGGTATTGTTCCAATGCCTTCTCCTTTGTCTTTTCGCCAGTACGTTTCTGAGTGGATGGTTTAACCGGATTAATGAGTTCAGTTTGCTTACCCGATGTACTTACTTCACTTTGTATAGTCAGTTCACTTGCCACATTTTGCAGTTCTGCTTCCCTTCTCTTAGCTTCCGGTTGTTTAGAGATTGGATTCTCTTTGATATATGCCAGACATTGCGCTTCATCTATATCCGGTGCGGTTCTGCGATTGTTACTTTCGCTTGTCTCCGTCGTGTTTTCTACTCTCGGTATTTCTTTTAACGGTTCACTCACGGGGCGGATGGAGTTCAAAATACCCACCGCATCAATACCTTCAATTTTCAGTTTCTTAGCCATACTGTCTTTGCCTTTATTCGTTACTGTTATTTTTTCTTTTTCGGATTGGAATGTCGGGGCGGTCGTTGCCATTTCAGAGGCTTCTCCTGTGAAGGGTTTAGCAGGTACAAGGTTTATCGGAAGAATACAACCCGAAGCGTAGCGAAGGTGTGGAGATTGTTCCGATAACCGCTTGCGGCTTGACCTTGTACCTGCGTGAAGAACCCGTAACGACTTTTGCCTCTGTAATGGTAATGACTGTTCCGGCTTTAATTGAAAATTACTTTCTCTTTATTGGATCTCTTATCAGCGTTCACTTGAATAAATATACTCTGTGTGTTTACTATGTAGAGTTTACCGAGTATGTATTCTCTGAATAATTTAGAATTCAGGGAATTTATCCTAAAGGCAAGAGCCACAACCATATCTAGCCCGAAATAGTCGGGTAAGATAGCATTCCCTATAACAGTTCCACCGTGAGTATGGTCAGGCTTGACTACTCTTGATTTCAGAATTATCCGTATGTTGGATTTGATGGTGGGTATCATCACCCCGAACAACTCGGCTATTTCAAAGTCCCGCATCCAAACTGTTTCAGTCGGATTACCCGGTAGAGTAATTATACCGTTCTCGCTGATAGTTATCTTTTCTCTTTTCATTGTTTATGATTTTAAGGGGTGTAATTAAATTGCTTGACAGATAAATGATTCCATCTGCTCAATCTGTTTCGATAGCTTCTCCATATCACGGCTGACTTTCTCCGCTGTAATCTTCGCATAAATTTGCGTCGTGCGGATGCTGCGGTGTCCAAGCATTTTAGAGAGTGTTTCAATGAGTACGTCATTCGACAGGCACACGGTCGTGGCATACGAGTGCCGACTTTGATGCCACGTGACATTTTTCTCTATGCCACAGCGTTTTGCGATTACTTTGATTCCGTTTTTGCAGTTGGGGTAACAAGGGACGGGCAGCAGCTTGCCGTCTTTCGCCATACCTTCGTATTTCTCAATGATATGTTTGGCAACTTCCAACAGACGGATGTTACTTTCTGTACCCGTTTTCTGGCGTTTGGTCTTAATCCACAGATGACCATCAAAAGAAATTTCCAGATTTTCTTTCGTCAAGTGATACATGTCCGTCCAGCTTACCCCTGTGAATGTGCAGAAAATAAACAAGTCACGTATCAGTTCGTAGCTTTTCTTCTTAAACGTACCATTGATAAGCAGGGTGATTTCCTCTTTCGTTAGAAAGCCCCGTTTGGTTTCTTCTTTCGTGATGCTGTACTCGTAGAACGGATCGCGTTGTAACCAGCCGTTATTGATAGCCATGTAGATAATTCTCCTCAATGGCATCATGTATGACCAAACGGTATTTGTGCAATGGTCTTTTTCCGTTCTTAGGAATAGTTCAAAGTCGGTAATGAAAGCAGGAGTAAGTTCTTTGAGGGCTATATCACTGACCTTATAGCGTTGCTTGATAAACTCGGATAAGTGGTTATATACGGTGCAGTATTTCCAATAGCTGCGCTGGCTCTTGATTTTACCAACTTGTTTGGCGTAGTCCTCGTTGTGCCGGGCAAAGACTGCAAGCAGGGTTTCGTGTTTCATTCCCATCCCTAAGAAAGCATTGCGCACTTTTTCGGCGGTTACATAGTTATCACGGTCACATATCTCCTGATAGGCTTTGTTGATACCCACACGGATTTTATCCAGCATCCGGTTGCCTTCCTGTGCAACGAGGCTTCTGCCGGACAATCTGCCCAATTCGACATTCCACGATTTTTCCTCTACATCCAGTTTGCAACTGAATTGGGATACTTTGCCGTTTACGGTCACACGGCACATGACCGGCACAAGCCCGTTCTTCTTGGGGGCATTACGCTTGAGATAAAATAAGACTCTGAAAGTTGATCTCATACTCTACATTTTTTTGATTGCAAAATTATTACCTGTAGAGTTGTTTCTTGATACGCAAAACACTGCTAATCAGTGCAAAAGAATCGGATTTACTTCTTTTTTCATGCTATCACTGCCATTTTCCGAAAATTCGGTTACATTTGCAAGTGAGTAGCATCTGAAATCCATATAAATCAGCTCTTTGAAAACCATCTAAAATCCTATACCAGCCAAAAGAAAGTAACGGGATAGTAACGTAACTCTGTCCTTACTTGGCTTTTTGTTGGTTTCGGATGGCTTTCCACTCTTTCCTTTTTGTCTCATAAACCGCTATTCATCAGTCTTATTACTGCGTTCCACTCTTAGTCTCAATTTTATTTCCTATCTTTACGGCAGAAAATGCAGAACCCGTAAAACCTACTGGCATAGTTTGAAACGCAAAGCAATCTACCTCACTGGCATCTTAGTGACTTTGATGCTCGTTGCCGGATGTTCCACTCGAAAGAATACAGCCGGTACACGCTTCTACCATGCCCTGACCACCCGCTACAACGTTTATTTCAATGGCAATGAAGCCTATAAAGCCGGACTCGAAGCGCAACAGCAAGGAAATAAGGACAATTATATGGAGGCGCTTCCCCTCTACCCTATAGGCAATAAAGAAACAACAAGTATCGGCACTTCCGACTTCGACCGGGCTATTGAAAAAGCACAAAAAGCCATCCGGCAGCACTCCATCAAAAGACGCCCTATCCGCAAACCGGGACGGGCATACACCGATGAATACAAGAAATGGCTGGCACGCCGTGAATTCAATCCCTTCATACACCGCGCATGGCTGCTGCTGGGCAAAGCGCAATATCAGAAAGGAGACTTCCCGGAAGCTGCATCAACATTCTCCTACATCGCACGCCTTTACGACGGACAAACGGGCATTACTTCCGAAGCACTCATCTGGCTATCCCGCTGTTACTCAGCATTGGGTTGGCAATATGACGCCGAAGATGCCTTGAGCCGGGTAAATAACGACAGTCTGCCCCTGTCACTGGCAGTTCCGTATGCCTCGGCAACGGGAAATTTCCTGTTGGGTAGCAAGCGGTACAGGGAAGCCATTCCGCATCTGGAAAAAACCGCCAAGAGCGAAAAGAATAAGAAACAGAAAGCACGCTGTTACTACCTCCTGGGGCAGACTTATCAAATGTTGCAGCAACCGGAGCAAGCCTATCAGGCTTACAGCAGAGTAATCCGCCTCAATCCACCGTATGAACTGGCCCTCAGTGCCCGCATCCGGCAAACGGAAGTGATGCCCGCTGCTAACAGCCGTAAAATCACAGGAAAACTGTTGCGCCTCAGCCGTGATGAAAAGAATGAAGAATTTCTGGACCAGATATATTATGCACTGGGCAACGTCTATCTTGCCGAAAAAGATACGGTTCAGGCCCTTGCCGCCTATCATAAAGGTATAGAAAAGAGCAAACGAAACGGCGTGGAGAAAGGTGTTCTGCAACTCACGCTGGGAAATCTGTATTGGCAGCAGGCACGCTATGCCGAAGCGCAAAAAGCATACGCCGAAGCCATCGGACTGATAGACAAGACGCATCAGGAATATGATACCGCTACCACCCGTTCGGAAATTCTGGACGAACTGGTGCCACACACCACTGCCATACAATTGCAAGACAGCTTGCAGCACCTTGCCGGAATGACGGAAGAAGAAAGGCTGAGCATAATAAAGGAAATCATCGCGCAAGTCATTGCCCGGGAAGAAGCAGAACACAAAGCGGCAGAGGAAGCGGAACGGGAAACCAACCGTCAACAAATGCTTGATGAAGCTGCCAACCAATTGCCCGCCACTTCCATCATCACCCGACTGGGACAAGGTACCACCACTACTCCGCAAACCACCCAACCTACCATAGGAGGAAAGCAAGCCTGGTACTTCTATAATCCGCAATTAGTGGAACAGGGGAAAGCGGAATTCCAACGTTTATGGGGACGCCGGAAACTGGAAGATAACTGGCGGAGAAAGAATAAAACTGTAGTCGCCCTGGATGATTTCGGGGAAATAGATTATAACGAGCCCGAACAGATTGCCGGAACAGATTCTATTCAGAACAATAAGGAAGGTGAAACTGACCGTACCCACTCGCAGAATAGTGAGAACGGGAAAACAGGCATCGGTAACAACGAAAAAACAGGCACCGACAGCCTTGCCAACGACACGCATCGCCCGGAATACTATCTGTCGCAAATTCCACTGACAGAAGAAGCAATGCAAACTTCAAACGCATTGTTATCAGAAGCCCTGTATGGTGCCGGAATGGTATTCAAAGACCGCATGCAGGATTTCCGGAAGGCGGAAACTGCCTTTGAACGGCTTGTAAGTCAGTTCCCGGACTTCGCGCAGTTGGATGAGGTGTATTATCAGTTATTCCTGACCGAATTAGCGATGGAGTATTATGGGAAAGGGAGTAGATCCTTCGACAAGCTCAGAATGACGAATGACAGCCTTTCTGCACAACAGCAATATGCGGGAACCCCTTTACAAAAAGCCGAAAGATATAAGTCCGAGCTTATCGCCCGCTTCCCCGAAAGCCGTTACGCCAAAACGCTGGCCGACCCGGATTTTGCGGAGAATGCCGTGCACGGTAAGCAACGTGAAGACTCGCTCTATACTCGTGCCTACGAGCATTTCCAGGCGGGAGACACTGTCACCGTACGTGCTGCCTCGCATCTTTCCGCAGAGATATATCCTCTGGGACAGCATCGCCCGAAGTTCATGTTCCTCGATGCCGTCACCCGCCTGCAAGGTGGAGAAACCAAGCAATTCCTCGCCACCCTGAAACAACTTGTACAGCAATATCCGCAAAATGAAATCACCGACCTCGCCGCTCATATACTGAAAGGTGTACAGGAAGGGCGTTTGCTGGCCCGCGACAGTCATACATTCGGTTCCATCTGGCAACGCCGGAATGCCGAACTTGCCGAAGCCGGTAACTTATTAGGCGATAGCCTGGGCAATGCCGCCGTCCTTCCACCGGACAGTGCATTCAGCACGGAGCGCAATGTTCCGTTCCTCTTTATCCTTGCCTACGAAGAAGGAAAAGTAAACGAAAACATGCTTCTGTTTGAAGTGGCACGCTATAATTTCTCCACCTTCCTGGTGAAGAACTTCGACCTTGCCTTTGCTCACGAACGGGGTATCGGGATGCTGCAAATCAAGCCGTTCAGCAATTATGATGAAGCGCAGCAATATTTCCGCAGACTCTATGCCACTCCCGAAATGGCTGCCCGTCTGAGCGGTATGCGTGCAGTGCTCATTTCGGAAGCAAATTATGAACAACTCATCAAGCAATACAGTTTTGATGACTACGACACCTTCTACCGTGCCCACTTCTCTTCCATTCCGGAACCCGAGCTGAAAGGTTACACACTGGACGAACCTCTGCTGAACCTGCCTACCGAGGAAGAAGAACGGCAGAAAGAAGAAAATCTGCCTGCGGAAGAGGACGACCCGGAAAATGGTGTTATCTTTGAGGACTGAAATAGCTACGAGTTACGAGCTACGAGCTACAAGTCGCCGCGCCACTCGTAGCTTGTAGCTTGTAGCTAAAAACTAACAGATATGAAGAAAGACAGATTACTTTGGGTAGACGATGAAATCAGTTTGTTGCGACCGCACATCCTGTTTCTGGAAGGCAAAGGTTACGAAGTCGACACCGTAACCAACGGACAGGATGCGCTCGACCGTTGCCGTGCCACTACCTACGACCTCATCTTTCTGGACGAAAACATGCCCGGACTGAGCGGTCTGCAAACCCTGGCACTGATAAAAGAAATCTGCCCCACCGTTCCCGTCATCATGATTACCAAAAGTGAAGAAGAAAATATCATGGATATGGCTATCGGGCAAAAGATAGCGGATTACCTTATCAAACCCGTCAACCCCAACCAGATATTACTGTCACTAAAGAAGAACCTGCACCGCCGGGATATAGTCAGCGAGGCCGCACAAACGGGCTATCAACAGAACTTCGGCAAGATAGGCATGCAAATCAACGATTCTCTGACCGCCGCCGACTGGATGGAACTATACCGCCGCCTCGTATACTGGGAACTGGAACTGGAAGCAACGGACAGCCCCATGAGTGAAATGCTTGCCATGCAGAAGGCAGAAGCCAACTCCGCTTTCGCCAAGTTCATCAAGAAGCACTATGCGGACTGGGTATCAACGCAAGACGCTCCCCTCGACCGTCCACTCATGAGTCCTGACATCTTCAAACGTGTTCTTTTCCCACTGTTGGACAAAGGTGAAAAGGTGTTCTTCATCGTCCTCGACAATTTCCGCTACGACCAATGGCGAGTCCTTGCCGACGAGCTGTCCGGCTTGTTCAACATCGACGAACAACTTTATTTCAGCATCCTGCCCACTGCCACACAATATGCCCGCAACGCCATCTTCTCCGGTCTGATGCCCGACCAGATAGCGCGGCTCTTTCCGGAATTGTGGGTAGATGAGGACGAAGAAGAAAATAAGAACCTGAACGAAGCCCCGTTGATACGCACCATTATCGAGCGTTATCGCCGTAACGATACATTCTCTTACCATAAAATAAATGATGCCGCAGGTGCCGAACGCCTGTTGGCACAACTGCCTGCACTGGCACAGAACGACCTTAATGTTGCCGTGTTCAACTTCATCGACATGTTGAGCCACAGCCGCACGGAAAGTAAGATGATACGCGAACTCGCCTCCACCGAGGCAGCTTACCGCAGCATCACGCTTTCGTGGTTCCGCCATTCACCGTTGAGTGACCTGCTGAAAGCACTTGCCAGCCGACAGTATCGTGTCATTATCACTACGGATCATGGCAGCATCCGCGTAGATAACCCGGTAAAAGTGCAAAGCAACAGTAAGGAAATCAATGCCAACCTGCGCTATAAGTTATCGCGCAACATGGCATACAATCCTAAACAAGTATTCGAAATCACCCGCCCCGCAGACATACACCTGCCCTCACCCAATGTGAGCACGCGTTATATCTTTGCCACCGGACGGGATTTCTTTGCTTATCCGAATAATTATAATCACTATGTCAGCTACTACACTGATACTTTCCAGCATGGGGGGATATCGATGGAAGAGATGATTATTCCGCTGATTACGTTGGGGGGACGAAGCTGATGGTAAGTCTCCTACCACCTCCCCCTACGGGTACTCCTCCTCCCTGGAGGAGGAGAATTGAGATAGTCTACTAATAAATCACATAAGTTAAAGATAATATGGAAATCAAAATTCAATCTCTGGACCATATCCACGAAGCCGCCCGCGAATTTATCGCTGCAATGGGCGACAATACCGTTTTTGCTCTTTACGGAAAAATGGGAGCCGGTAAAACTACATTTGTCAAGGCACTTTGTCAGGAATTGGGCGTTGAGGACGTCGTTACCTCTCCCACTTTTGCCGTCATCAATGAGTACCGCTCGGACATAGCGGGCGAACTCATTTATCATTTCGACTTCTACCGCATCAAGAAGCTGGAAGAAGTATATGACATGGGGTATGAGGATTATTTCTACAGTGGAGCGCTCTGCTTTATTGAGTGGCCGGAATTGATAGAAGAACTGTTGCCGGGCAATACGGTACGCGTCACTATCGAAGAGCTGGAAGATGGCTCACGCAAGCTGACAATGGAAAGCCAGGAATAAGTCACTATGAGCCAATACATCATTCAGGGAATTTTTGCAGTAGCCGGCATCATTTCATTGCTGGCTGCGGTGTTCGACTGGGAGTGGTTCTTCACTGCACGGAACACTCAGTTTGCGGTAAGGAGTGTGGGACGACAGCGTGCGAGGTTATTTTATGGAGTGCTGGGGGCTATCCTTATCGGGATGTCGGTGTTCTTCTTTCTGAATACGCCGCCGGTATGATTTTTTAGACACGGATTACACAGATTACACGGATTCTAACACTATACTATAATCGCATCAGTATGCATTTAGTAAAGAAATCCGTGTAATCTGTGTAATCCGTGTCTAAAAGATATATTATTGCCATCCCCCGCCGAGCGCCTTATACAGCCGCACCAGCGTTATCTGCTTATCCCGTATCGCATTACTCAGCCCTATCTGCGCATCAAAATATCCACGCTGTGCATCCAACACATCCAGATATCCGATAACCCCATTGATATACTGTAACTGGGCCAGCTCCACATTCGTCCGTGCCGCCTGTTCCAATTGCAGACGCGACTCATAAATCTCCTTTATCTTGCCAAAATCCACAATCGCATTCCGCGCATCCTTGAAGGCAGTCAACACCGACTTTTCATACGCATAGACCTCCGCCTCATACGCCGCCTTCTTCGCCTTCAGCATCGCCCGGTTCTTGCCCATAGCAAACAAAGGCGTCAACAACGAACCGCTCAGGAAATGATAAGGTGACTTCAGGAAATCCGAAAACTCGGTACTCTCTAACCCGTAGTGAGCCGTCAGACTGAGACGGGGAAACATATTGGTGTATGCAAGTCCCACCGTCGCATTCGCAGCAATCAGCTTCTGCTCTGCCTGACGCACGTCCGGACGACGCTCCAGCAGCGTGGAAGGAAGCCCCACAGGAAGACTTTCCGGCAGTTTCACCTCTTCCGGCAGCACCGAACGCTCTATCTTTCGCGGATACTCGCCCGCCAGGAAAGCAATGTCGTTCTCTTTGATAGAAATCTTCCGTTCCAGATCCGGCACCAGCGTTGCCGTACGTGCCAACTCCACCTGGGCCTGCTGATAAGAAGTTTCCGAAGTCAGACCACCCTCAAAACGAAGTTTTGCCAACCGGACACCCTCTTTACGGGCACCGAGTGTCTGGCGTACAATTGCCAATTCGTTATCCAACGCCACCAGCTCGAAATAGGCCTGTGCCACTTCTGCCACCAGGCTCATCTTCAAGGCACGTTGCGCTTCTATCGAACCCAGGAAATCCGCCATGCTCTTATCCTTCGCCCAACGCAGATTTCCCCAAAGGTCCACCTCCCACGAAACGATGGCTTTCGCCTCATAACTCCGGTCCGAATCATAATTATCGCCGCCATAGTTCTCCGCCTCCTTGTCTGCATACAGCTTGCCACTGACTTGCGGGAAAAGATTGGCAAAGTCTATGCGCTTCATCGCAGCCAGTTCCTTCACCCGTGCGGCGGCAATCTTCATGTCTTTATTATATTCCAGCGTCCGCTCGATGAGCGCCTGCAGGGTAGTATCAGTGTAGATGGTCCACCACTGGCGGTCGGCAATGGAAAGTGTATCCTGCTCCGTAGAGTCGAGTTGCTGCGGCAGGTCCAGTTCCGGACGCGCATAGTGTTTACCCAACTGGCAGGAACTGAGCACCAATGCCAGCACCATCATATAGTATATCGTATATTTCCTTTTCATAACTTATCGTTTTAATCGCTTCGCAACTTTCTTAATATTCGCACCTTTCGCTTTTGCCTTCGCCTTATAAATCAGCACGAAGAAGAACGGTACCAGCAAGATACCTACCGTCACAGCCAGAATCATTCCGAAGAATACGCCCGTACCGATAGCCTGACGGCTTGCCGAACCCGGTCCGCTGGCAATCACCATCGGCAACATACCGAGGATAAATGCCAACGACGTCATCAGGATAGGACGGAAACGCAACTGCGATGCATGCAGAGCGGCTTTCACCACATTCGCCCCACGGTCCACCTGCTCTTTGGCAAACTCCACAATCAGAATGGCATTCTTTGCTGCCAGACCGACCAGCATTACCAGTCCAATCTGGAAATAAACATCATTTTCCAGTCCGCACAGCCATACCCCAAGGTAAGCTCCCAATGCAGCAATCGGCAATGAAAGCAATACGGCGATAGGCACCGACCAGCTCTCGTAAAGTGCAGCCAGGAAAAGGAATACGAACAGGAATACCAGTGCCAGCACCATGGCGGTCTGTCCGCCTGCCTGCTTCTCCTGATAAGAAAGTCCGCTCCATTCCACACCGATATTGTCCGGCAAGTGATCACGGGCTATCTGTTCAATGATTTCCATTGCCTGACCTGAACTGTAACCGTCGGCAGCCCCGCCACGAATCACGGCACTGTTGAACATATTGAAACGCTTGATGCTACCCGGCCCCGTGGTGTACGAAGTTGTGCCGAGGGAAGTCAACGGTATCATTACATTATCCGCACCACGCACGAAGAAGAGGTTAATATTCTCTTTATGTTCCCGATAGGGAGCTTCCGCCTGGATGTATACACGATAGATACGGTTGAACATATTGAAGTCGTTCACATATACCGAACCGGTATAGGCCTTCATGGTTGAGAATACATCTGCCAGGGGTACACCCGCCAGTTTCACCTTATCCCGGTCTACATCGAAATAAAGTTGCGGAATATCCGCCTGCAAAGAAGATGAAAGTCCCGACAACTCCTTGCGCTGCGATGCGTAATACATCAGTGTGTCCGTTGCCTGTACCAGGTTGTCGAAAGTGGCATCACCACGTGCTTCAAGCTGCATCTCGAAACCACCGGAACTTCCCAATCCCGGAATGACGGGCGGAGTAGAGAGATAAACCTTACATTCGGGATATTCCTGAAGGTCTTTCTTCACTTGTGCCATTACATCATCAATGGTCTGTCCGTCCCGTGCTCCCCAGGGTTTCATGATGACGGTCAGTTCACTGCGTGCCTGACTGCTCCCTACTCGCGGGCTGCTACCCACTACGCTTTGCACATATTCCACAGCCGGGTTCAACATCAGATATTCCACTGCACGTTCCGATACGGTACGCGTGCGTTCCAGCGTTGCACCTTCGGGCAATTCCAGTTCTACTTTGAAATATCCCTGATCTTCCACGGGCAGGAAGCTGGTCGGAATCAACCGGTTTACCAGGAAGATGGCTATCAATACTATACCGAACGCTCCCAACACCCTGCGGGGATTGCCTATCACGCGTGAAATCTGACGCACGTATTTGCGGTTACCCATATTCAGTGCATAGTTGATATAACGGAATACGATGTTTTTCCGCTTGTGGGAGTCCGGTTTCAATATCAACGAACACATCACCGGGCTCAGTGTCAGTGCAACTACTGTAGAGAGCAATACGGAAACCACAATTGTCACTGTAAACTGGCGGTAGAGCTGTCCTGTGATGCCGCCGAGGAAACTAACCGGAACAAACACGGCTGCCAGCACCAGCGACGTAGCGATAATCGCTCCCGTCAGTCCTTCCATCGCTTTCTTAGTGGCTTCGTAAGGCGGTAGCTTCTCTTCGTGCATGATGCGCTCCACATTCTCCACCACCACAATAGCATCGTCCACCACAATACCGATGGCAAGCACCAGTCCGAGCAACGTAAGTATATTGAGCGAGAAACCGAATATCAACATGAAACCGAATGTACCAATCAGAGAAATAGGCACCGCTACAATCGGAATCAATGTGGCACGCCAGCTTTGCAATGACAGGAACACGACAATAATTACCAGTGCCAGAGCCTCAAACAGCGTCTTATACACTTCATGGATAGATTCCGAAATGTACGTTGTCATATCGAACGGTATCTCGTAGCTCAATCCATCAGGGAAATTAGCGCTAATCTCGTCCATCGCCTTTTTCACATTCTCCGCTACTTCCATAGCATTGGCACCCGGCAGCATATAAATGCCCAGCACCGCTGCATTCTCACCGTTGATGCTACTCTCGGTATTGTAAGAAGAAGCCTCCAGAGATATGCGTGCCACATCGCGCAAACGGATGATAGAGCCATCCGCATTGGCACGTATCACGATTTCTTCAAACTGCGCAACAGTGGACAGACGCCCCTGTGTAGTGATAGGAATAGTGATATCCAATCCTTTCACCGGTTGTTGTCCAAGCACACCGGCTGCAGACTCACGGTTCTGGTCTTTCAGTGCATTCTGCAAGTCGGCTACGGTCAGTCCGAAGTTAGCTAACTTATCCGGCTGTACCCAAATCTGCATGGCGTAGTAGCGGCTACCGATATTCGACACACGGCCCACACCGGGAATACGGCGAAGCAAGTCGAGCACGTTCAGCGTAGCAAAGTTACTCAGGTAGATTTCATCAAACTTCGGGTCGGAGGACATGAGGCAGATAGTCATCAACTGGCTGGCCGCCTGTTTTTCTACCGAAATACCGTTTTGCACCACTTCCGCCGGAAGACGGGACTCCGCCAGTTTCAGACGGTTCTGAATTTCCACTGCCGCCAAATCCGGGTCGGCAGAGATGTCAAATGTCACTGTAGCCGAGAAACCACCGGAGTTGGAACTATTGGACTCCATATAGAGCATTCCCGGTGTTCCGTTCAATTCCTGTTCGATAGGTGTGGCTACTGCCTGCGATACCGTCAGTGCGCTGGCACCCGGATAGGATGCGCTGATTTTCACTACCGGCGGCGTAATCTGCGGATATTGGTCAATGGGGAGCATCGACAATCCGATGATACCCACAATGACAATCAGTATGGAGATGACAGCCGAGAATACCGGTCTGTCTATAAAGAAACTTACTTTCATATGCGTCTGTTTTACGTTCGTCAATTACTTCTCAGTCTTAACCGTATCCGGTGTCTGACTTTGTTCCTCGTCTTCTTTCTTCAACAGGGCATTGTTCACCTTAACTTTCATACCCGGACTCAGCTTATGATATCCTTCCACCACGATGGTTTCACCCGGCACTAAACCTCTTTCCACTACCACCTGGTTTTGGAATTCCGGTCCCAGTTCAATAAAGCGCCGTTCTACGGTGGAGTCGCGACGCATCACAAACACGAAAGCACCACCCTTTTCGATGATAACCGATTTCAGGGGAACAACCGTTGCATTCTCACGGACATCCAGCAACAGCTTCACTTTGGTGAACTGTCCCGGCAGCAACACATGTTTCGGATTGGGCATCTCGGCACGAACAGAGAATGTACCGGTGCGAGGGTCAACCTGTGGTTCGGCAAAGTCAACCAAACCTTTGAACGGATAAACCGTATTATCGGCAAGTGTAATAGAAATATTCGGTTGCCAGGAACGGGTAGAATCTTTTTGTCCCAGGTTCACGTTGCGTTCTTTGGTTTTCAGATAGTCCAGTGCAGTCATACTGAAATCGACCAGTACCGTATCACTCTTCACAATAGCTGCCAGCAACGACTTACCGCCTGTGCCAACCAGTGTTCCGAGGTCTACATAGCGTTCACTGATATGTCCCGACAGCGGAGAACGGACAATTGTATACCCCAGTTCCAGTTCCGCCTGATCCAGATCGGCCTGGCTCATGGCTACGCTGGCTTGCGCTGTTTCATAAGCCGCTATCGCATTATCCAAATCCAACTGGCTGGCAGCATTCTGTTCATACAGCGGTCGGATACGTTCCAAATCACGTAGTGCCTTACGTGCCTGTGCTTCATCCTTTTTCAGTTGTGCCCGTGCCTTATCAGCCTTGGCTGCATACTGGTCGCGATTGATTACAAACAACACCTGGTTCTTCGTCACATAGGTACCTTCTTCAAAGAGCATATTTTCCAGATACCCTTCTACACGGGCACGCACCTCTACAAACTGTTGAGCGCGGATACGTCCCACATATTCACCGTAGATTTCTACATCATCCTGTGTCACCGATTCTACGGCCACTACCGGCAGATCCGGTGCTGGTGCAGGACGATGGGTGACGAACCAGTAAATCCCTACTAACAATACTATACCTATTGCGACAATCACTGCCTGTCTCTTCGTTATTCTGATTTCTCTCTTTTTGAAAAACGATTTCATAAGCTCTCTGTTTATGTTAATGTTAAAAACCCTATAAATAAAAAACACAACTGGCGTGCCAAAGTTCGCTAACTATACCTTTATTCTTCATTGCCAAAGCATTAAATGTCTGAGTGGAAATTACCAAAGTGTGGAATCCACTCTACAAGTGTGGAATAATTCCACAAAAAAAGTCCGAACGAAATGTCCGGACTCTCTTTTTACTTACTGAAACTACTTATTCGTCATCATCCAATGACTCTGTATATTCCAGTTCCCCCTGAACCACGAACAGAATCTCTTCCGGATCATAGTCACCCATCTCGTCTTTATGAGCTTCCTTGATGATGTAATCTACAATCTGCCCCAGGTCGACTTCGACGCATCCTTCTTCATCCGGCTCTACATCGAGAATGCCGCTTTCAGAATAATACTCATCAATCAAATCGAGGAAATAATAGAATTCGTCGTCAGAGAACTTCTCCTTTAACTCCTGCGGCAAATAATTTTTGATGTATTCGATGGTCTTTTCGTCATCGAGGTCATCCTTTAAGAAATCGTCTTCCAGTCCCATAATAGTTAGTTTTTTAGGGGTGAATACCTTATTTATATGAACGCTCCTTACAGGAACATTTTCTTTATCTTTTCGTCAAAAGCTGATTTGGGCGCAGAACCTACCTGCTTGTCAACCAACTCACCGTTCTTGAAGAACAATACGGTAGGAATGTTACGAATGCCATATTCCGCAGGCAGATCGCTGCTTTCATCCACATCGCACTTACCGATGATTACCTGGCCGTTATACAATTCTGCCAGTTCGTCAATAATAGGACCTACCATCTTACAAGGACCACACCAGGGAGCCCAAAAGTCAATCACTACAGGTTTACCCTCTGCCAGGATTTCCTTATAGTTGCTGTCTGTAATTTCTAAAGCCATTTCTTCAAATATTAATTATTAAATATCAATTATTAATTATCAAGCCGGTATCAATATTATGATATCTCAATTGATGAAGCAAAGATACTAATTTATCCGGAATTCCAGTTCGGGACGCTCATTTAAATAAGAGATTAAATCACGCCCTACGGAAAGCTTCACCGGACGGGAAATCATATCCACTACTGTCTTACTGTCCGGATCGCTCACTTTGAAATATAACTCTGTCGTACCGGGATGCCCTTTCATCAGCGCTGCAAGCTCTGTTACCAAAGCCTGGTTCAGCACGGAAAGCGGTATCAATATGGTGATTTTGGAAATCAGTTTTTCCTTCACATCGGGCAATAACTCCATAGAGGTAATTTTAACTTCCAACTCATCTTGCCGCCACTGCTTGGGCTGGCAACGAGCCTTAATAAAGAGGAAAGTACGTTCACCCAGATATCCCTGATAGGTCACCCAGTCATTACCGAAGAACGGGAGTTCCGCAGAACCGGAATAATCTTCAATCTTGGCGATGCCATAAGGATTGCCGTTCTTACTGATACCCCGGCGCACGGAAGTCACAATACCTCCCATCGTGATTTCACGTCCGGCAAGCGCCGCTTTGTCTTCCAACTCGGCCATGTGTGTATTGCAAACATGTTGCAACACAACGGAGTATTCATCCAACGGGTGGGCGGAAAGGTAGATACCTACCAAGTCGCGTTCCCTGTTCAGGCGGTCGAGGTCACTCCAACGTTCCGCCTCGGGGATTTCGGGTGTGGCTATATCCACTACATTTTCTCCACCGAACAATGAATTGGCTGCTGCCGCCTGGTCGGCTTGGTAACGGTTACCATAACGCACCAAAGTTTCCAAAAAGACTTCATTCTTAGAGTTCACGGCAAAGTATTGCTCACGTTTCAGTTCCGGGAATTCATCGAAGCCACCCGCCAAAGCAAGGCATTCCAGATTCTTCTTATTACAAGCCGTCAGATTGACACGCTGCACAAAATCGAAAATACCCTTGAAAGGACCGTTCTTCTCACGTTCTTCCATGATATTCAGCACGGCACCTTCGCCCACACCCTTCACTGCACCAAGACCGAAACGGATATTTCCTTCCGGGTTAACGGTGAATTTCAGGTTACTCTCATTCACATCCGGCCCCAACACTTTGATGCCCATCGCCTTACATTCGTCCATCAACTTGGTGATATCGGTAATGTTCGACAAACTTCGGCTCATTACGGCTGCCATATACTCGGCAGGGTAATTGGCTTTCAAATAAGCAGTCTGATAAGCAACCCACGAATAACAGGTGGCATGAGACTTGTTGAAAGCATACGATGCAAACTTCTCCCAGTCTCCCCAAATCTTTTCGAGCACCTTCGGATCGTGTCCGTTCTTGCGTCCGCCTTCAACGAATTTGGGTTTCATGTGATCCAGCTTGTCACGCAGCTTTTTACCCATCGCCTTACGCAAGGCATCAGACTCACCACGGGTGAAGTCGGCCAGCAGACGGGACAAAAGCATCACCTGCTCCTGATATACCGTAATACCGTATGTATCTTTCAGATACTTCTCCATAACGGGAATATCATACTCAATCGGTTTCCGCCCATGCTTACGGTCGATAAAGTCCGGGATGTAATCCATAGGTCCCGGACGGTAGAGGGCGTTCATCGCAATCAAGTCCTCGAAAGTAGAAGGCTGTAACTCACGCAAGTATTTCTGCATACCGGCGGACTCGAACTGGAACGTACCGATGGTACGGCCATCACTATATAATTTATAGGTAACCGGATCGTCAATCGGCACCTTATCTATATTCAACTCCAGTTTGCGGTGCAAACGGATATTTTCCACAGCTTCCTTGATGATTGACAATGTTTTCAATCCCAGGAAGTCCATCTTAATCAACCCTGTATCTTCAATTACCGAACCTTCATACTGGGTCACGAGCATCTTCTCACCCGTTTCTTTGTCGTCGGCCGTACTTACAGGCACCCAATCAGTGATGTCGTCACGGCAGATAATCGTACCGCAGGCATGTACACCCGTACCGCGCACGTTACCTTCCAGCATCTTAGCGTATTTCAACGTATTACGCACCAATGGGTCGGGAGAAGCCTCCGCAGCCTGCAATTCCGGAACGTAATCAATAGCATTCCGCAGGTTCAGTTTCTTATCGGGTATTTTATCAGGAACCAGTTTTGCCAGACGGTCGGACTCCGAAAGGGGGAGCTTTTGCACACGGGCAACATCCTTGATAGCAAGCTTGGTAGCCATCGTACCATAAGTGATGATATGCGCCACTTTTTCCTGCCCGTACTTGTTGGTCACCCAGCGAAGCACTTCACCACGTCCGTCATCATCGAAGTCGATATCAATATCAGGCAATGAAATACGGTCGGGGTTCAGGAAACGCTCGAACAGCAAGTCGTATTTGATAGGGTCGATTTTCGTAATCTGCAAGCAGTATGCCACGGCCGAACCGGCAGCCGAGCCACGTCCCGGACCAATTGACACCCCCATACTACGCCCGGCAGCAATGAAATCCTGCACAATCAGGAAGTATCCGGGGAAACCCATGGTCTTCATGATGTGAAGTTCGAACTTCAAGCGTTCACGAACTTCTTCCGACATCGGATCACCATAAAACACCTTAGCACCGTCAAAAGTCAGTTTAGCAAGATAGTCCGCTTCCAACTTGATACGATACAATTTCTCATATCCACCCAAGCGCTTGATTTTGTCCTTAGCATCCTCTTCACTCAGCACCACGTTTCCATTCTCGTCCTGAGTGAATTCATCGAACAAATCTTTTTCGGTAAATTTCTGTCGATACCCTTCTTCCGTTCCGAAGTCTTCGGGGATGGCAAAGGTAGGCATGATAGGCGCGTGATCAATGGAATAGTATTCCACCTTATCCAAGATTTCAAGCGTATTGGACAAAGCTTCGGGAATATCCGCAAAAAGCTCGTTCATCTCCGCTTTCGTCTTCATCCACTCCTGTTTGGTATAAAGCATACGGTTGGGGTCATCCAAATCCTTACCCGTACTCAAACAAATCAGGCGGTCGTGCGCTTCGGCATGTTCCTCATTCACAAAGTGAACGTCATTAGAACAGATCAGTTTGATATTATATTTCCTGGCATATTCTATCAGTTTGGCATTTGCCCGCTGCTGCAACGGGTAGGCTTCATGGTTGGCACGGGGCACGGTCGCCCTATGTCGTTGCAACTCCAGATAATAATCTTCTCCAAAGAGGTTCTTGTACCAGCGTACAGCCTCTTCCGCTTCTTCAAACTGGTCATTAAGTATCTTCTTAGGTACTTCACCACCGATACAGGCCGAGCAGACAATCAATCCCTCATGATACTTTTCCAGTTCATTGCGGTCGGTACGGGGGCGCATATAGTATCCATTTGTCCAGGCTCTGGATACCAACTTTATCAGGTTGTGATAACCTTTCTCATTCTTTGCCAACACAATCAAGTGCCAGCCGCTTTGGTCGGGTTTACCTTCCTTTTTGTCCATAGTGCGGCGTGCCACATACATCTCGCAACCGATTATCGGTTTGAACAGCTTATTTTCAGCTTCCGTAATCTTAGCTCGGCAGTCGGCAAGTTCCGCTTCCTTATCTTCGCAAGCTATCTCGCCGCTCTCGATACCGGCAATCCGCTTCTTGAGATTCTTAATATCCCCTTTCGGTCCGCTATTCTTCTTGTTGACGTAATTGGTAAACTCCTTGATGCCGAACATATTACCGTGATCAGTTACGGCAATACCCTTCATTCCATCCTTCATCGCCTTGTCAACCAGCGCACTTACACTGGCCTGACCGTCGAGGAGGGAATACTGGGTATGAACGTGCAAATGAACAAAATCCTGCATAAATATCTCCTTTCAATTGAGAGCATAAAAGTACAACCTATATAAGACCTAACAAAAATATTTCCCTAAAAGTTATCAACATCTGCATTTCTACAGCCAAATGCTTGTTAGATTTTCAAAATAAGTCTATTTTTGCGGATAATTTGTATTCACAAAGAATAAAACAACTTACATGAGTCGACTAAAGAAACTAAAAAAGATACGAATTCACCGCGAAGGGACACATACACTGGCCGGCAGTTTATTGTTGCTACTGGTAGTTAATTCCGCCCTTTACTTCGGGTTGGAGTGTAAATTGCCGTTCTATATTGTAGCTGTGGTCAGTATCGTCTTGTATGGAATGCTGGTGAATTTCTTCCGATGCCCTATCCGCCTTTTTGAGCAGGAAGACACCGAAAAGATTGTGGTGGCACCTGCCGATGGCAAGATAGTGGTCGTAGAAGAAGTGGAAGAGAATGAATACTTCCACGACCGTCGCCTTATGATATCCATCTTCATGAGTGTTATCAACGTTCATGCCAACTGGTATCCGGTAGACGGAACCGTGAAAAAGGTGGCACACCAGAACGGTAAGTTCATGAAAGCCTGGCTGCCGAAAGCCAGTACGGACAACGAACGCTCCATGGTGGTTATCGAAACTCCCGAAGGCGTGGAGGTAATGGCACGTCAGATTGCCGGTGCTATGGCGCGCCGCATCGTCACCTACGCCGAACCGGGCGAAGACTGTTATATCGACGAACATATGGGCTTTATCAAATTCGGCTCCCGTGTAGATGTTTATCTCCCGTTGGGCACTGAAGTGTTCGTGAAGCTGGGACAAACCACTACAGGAAACCAGACTGTGATAGCCAAACTAAAATAACTAAGCAATGGCTAACTGTATTACCCGTCATATACCCAATACATTGACGTGCATGAACCTGTTCTCAGGCTGTATTGCGTGTGTTATGGCGTTTGAGTTCAAATATGAATGGGCTCTCACTTTCATTATTATCAGCGCTGTATTCGACTTCCTCGACGGAATGTCGGCACGGCTTCTGAATGCTCCTTCCCCCATCGGAAAAGAGCTGGACTCGCTGGCGGATGACGTCAGTTTCGGAGTAGCCCCCTCACTTATTGTATTTTCTTTGCTGCGTGAGACCACTTATCCCGGTTGGATGAGTAGCTTTCAGGAATATGTTCCGTATTTTGCTTTTCTCATTGCCGTATTTTCCGCATTGCGCCTGGCAAAGTTCAATATCGACGAGCGTCAAAGCAGCTCGTTCATTGGTCTGAACACCCCTGCCAACACTCTGTTTTGGGCAGCGGCGGCAGCACAATATCACGACTGGCTGATACAAGGCGGAGCTGTTCTGTATGGATTGTTGGTCTGCATCGTATTATTCTCCCTGTTATTGGTTTCTGAATTTCCGATGTTCGCCTTCAAACTGAAGAACCTTTCCTGGCAAGAAAATAAGATTCGTTATTTGTTTTTGATAGTCAGCATCCCCTTGCTTATCTTTGTGGGACTTGCTGCTGTCATCGGCTGGTACATCATTTTGTGCTGGTTTGTACGGAAGAAACTCTAAACAAATCTCTGGCACGGTTGTTGTACTATCGTTCGTAAAGACGAACAATACATAAAAACGATTAGCCCATGTTTCACATCTTAGGATTTCTATTCATTATTATAGTCGTTATCCTGGTCATCGGACTCAGTATTATCGGCACCGTCCTCCGGAGTATCTTCGGATTGAGAAAGCGTCGTACCTCTTCAGGCAGTTACCAGAACGGCGGAGGCAGTTACCAATCCGGTGGAGGTTACTCTTTCTCAGGTGATCAACAACAAACTGCTTCTTCACAAGCTAATGAAGGAACCACTTCCTCTGAGGATGTCGTTCACAGAAAGCACAAGAAACTCTTCACCAAAGATGAAGGGGAATACGTGGATTTTGAAGAAATCAAAGAATAGTCTGCAAATTAAATCTTAGCCATACCGGTCAGGATATACTTGCCTTTCAGATTATGTTCTTTCATATAAATTTGAACTTCTATCCGGCAGGCTGACATCAGCGAATAGCCCGTTAATTTATCATTCATAGCTTTGATAAATGAATACTCGGTATCATTGTGAATAAAAGAGATACGATGATATTCCATTACATATGGGTATTTTAAAGGTCTGTTGACTAGTCAAATATACGGATAAAATGCGAAATACAGGTCAGAAAAAGGAATTATATTAGAATTCAGCGACGTTTTGTCACAAAAAAGTCCTTCATAAGTGCGGCACAATCATCGGCAAGCACACCTTTCACCACTACTGTTTTCGGGTGCAGCGCTTGCGGTGCATAACGCTGGTATCCACGCTTTTCATCTTCCGCACCGAACACAAGTCGCCCCATCTGCGCCCAGGCAATGGCACCGGCACACATCACACAAGGCTCAACAGTAACATAAAGGGTACATTCGTTCAGATACTTTCCGCCAAGAGTAGCGGCTGCTGCAGTAATCGCCTGCATCTCAGCATGGGCTGTTACATCGGTCAAGGTTTCAGTCAGGTTGTGGGCACGTGCAATGATACGCTCTTTGCATACAACAACTGCACCAACGGGTACTTCTCCCCGCTCCGCAGCTTTACTTGCTTCTGCAAGCGCCTGTTTCATATAAAAACTATCGTCCAACTTCCCCTTTATTTTTTTAATTATTAATTTCTAATTATGAATCTATCGCCTCATGTCATGCTCTCCGAAAAGAGTCGGATAATCTTCTTCCATATTCTTATGGATAAACATGAGAATAGTCTCCCGTAGCCAACGCGATTTGTTCGTTATCTTATATTTCTCCAGATAACGGTCTACAATCCGTAGCTCTTCCTCGCTCATCAGACATACGATGCGCTGTTCACGTTTCGGTTCTTCGGGTGTTGCTTTCGCACACGTTTTATCTCTCTTTCTCATATTTCCTGCAAAATTAGTTTTCCTTCTGTAAATACAAAGCAGAAAAAACGTATTTTTGCATAGAAACAGCTAAAAAGCAGAACAAACATAGGTATGGCAGCACACAATGCCCTCGGAAAAGCAGGAGAAGATGCCGCAATGGCATATCTGGAATGCAACGGATATACCATCCGCCACCGCAACTGGCGGAAAAACCGCCTCGAACTGGACATTGTGGCAGTCAAAGACGAACAACTGATTGTAGTGGAGGTAAAAACCCGCAGTAATACGGACTACGTTGAACCGCAGGATGCCGTCAATTGGCAGAAGATACGCCACATTGTGGTGGCTGCTGATGCTTACATCAAGCATTTCAGCATCGATGCTCCCGTTCGTTTTGATATTATTACCGCTGTTGGTGAGGCTGGGGCATTTGAGATTGAACATATCGAGGATGCGTTTTATCCACCGATGTTCTGAGGAAATTGAAAATTAAAAATTGAAAAATACCCTGCGGCATGATGACGCAGAACAATTAATAACTAATAATTAGTAATTACCCAAATGGATATAGAAACCGCCCGCGAATATTGTCTCGCAAAAAAAGCTGTAACGGAATGTCTTCCGTTCGACGAATATTCACTCGTGATGAAAGTTATGGATAAGATGTTCGTACTCATTGATCTGGAAGGATCGAACAAAATCTGCATGAAGTGCGACCCGGAATACGCGATAGAGCTACGCGAGCACTACTCATCCATTGAGGGTGCTTATCATTTCAACAAAAAGTACTGGAACCAGATTTTTCTTGATGGTGATGTGGATGATAAGTTGATAAAAAGCCTCATCGACCATGCTTATGAAGAAGTACTGAAGAAGTTCACTAAGAAAATGCGTGCTGAATATGACGCCTTGCCCTGATATGAAAAAAGAACCGAATCTGATGATTACTCCCGCAGAGTTCCCTGTTCCACTGATCATATTGCCGGAAACAGACTCTACGAACAACTATTTAACGCAACTTTGCGACGAGCAGCAATCCGCTGTCCGAGAATTTACGACGATCATTGCCGAACGCCAGACTGCCGGTAAAGGGCAACGTGGCAACAGTTGGGAGTCGGAAGATTGCCGGAATATCACATTCAGCTTCGTACTCTATCCCACTTTTATTGAAGCTCGCCGCCAATTCGTCCTCTCTCAAATCGTCTCCCTCTCTATCAAGGAAGAACTGGACGAATGGACGGAAGGTATTTCCATCAAATGGCCGAACGACATCTACTGGAACGAAAAGAAAATTTGCGGCATACTGATAGAGAACGACCTTTCCGGACACCACATCGGACGCAGCATCTCCGGCATCGGGGTAAACATAAACCAGGAAATCTTCCGGAGCAATGCTCCCAACCCGGTATCCTTAAAGCAAATCACAGGACAAGAGTACGACCGCTATCTGATACTCGCCAATATCATGAGGCGACTAAAAGAGTACTATATTCTGCTGCAAACAGATACTTCGGGCGAGGCCGTCAACCATATTACCGAACATTATGCCCATTCACTTTTCCGCCGTGAAGGCTTTCATCGCTATGCCGATGCAGATGGTGAGTTCCTTGCCCGCTTGCTACGCGTTGAACCGGACGGGCGATTTATCCTTGAAGACCAGGCAGGAAGGGAGCGCGGATATCTGTTTAAGGAAGTACAATACATTCTCTTCCCATAACCAACTTTCCTTCTTGCAGTTCTTTCAGCCTTCCCAGAGCTCCCTGTTCATCGGCTTTCCGGCTGAAGCTTCCTACCTTCTCACCACTTCATACACATTGCCGTATTCCGTATGTCTTCTTTTCAGCCCTGCCCGAAGCAGTATTTGACCAAAACGCATGGGATTGTTGCCGCGCATAGCAGCAGGGTTACTCGTTTGCAGTTCACTGAAAATGTCGGCGGCGGTCAGGCCGAGGCTCTTTTCATGGAGAAGCGGGGTGCGAAACCGGGCGGGCAACTCTTCCATGTTAGGTACATAAGCCCCTATTTTATGTATCTTTCTATGCTGTTTTACGAATGACCGACTTTAGTCGTTCGCTCTTCCGACTGGAGTTGTTTGATTAAATGACTCCAGTCATTTGTTCGACCGACCAGAGTGGTTCATTTATCAACCAGTATCTTTGGCACAATAAAGCAAGGATATTAACGTAGAAAAGAATAAGGTTTATGGCAATAGTATATGATTGGTATGCTGTGCGGCATGGGCCGCACCACTGCCAACGGGCACTTGAAAACGGCTTCTGGAAGAAGGCAAGTTGATGAACGTAGGGCGGTGTACGCAACCCATCTATCACCCGATGCCGGGATATTATGGCGTGTCACGGGATGCGAAGGTGAAGCGGGAAAATAGTTTCAGCCGGAATGCCGATGAACAGGAAGATTCGGTGGAGACTGAAAGGACAGAACGATCTTATCTTTGCAGATTAGATAAAACTGTATTTTTAGAACCTGTAATATTACGTGCAGTCAAACAACAGGTTCAAAAATAGAGTTCTTATTTTTAGCCTGCCATTCTTTTTCTATAGCTTGACGAATCATTTTCAGATTATCCCAATTTCTGCCACCGGAGGCATGCCAACGATTATTGGTAGGATTGCAACGGCTATTGTAAGCCATAGACGGATTTCCAAAAATGACGACCACACGTACATGCCAACGCATACAAATATCATCGGCAATAAATTGCCGTTTGTTACATAATACTACTTTCCAGCGATTTTCCTTTGCCAGCCTCATCAAGACATTCTGCTGTTCTTGCGGAGTAAGAGCCGTATTGATATAATGTAGCTTGAGCGTATTCTTCTTATTCCGATAAGTGATGAAAATAACTGCAACAGAGACGACAGGAAACAATACGGAGAACCATATAAATTCCGTTTCTACAATTTCCCCCTTGAGCCTTGCCATCAAAGGCATCAGCAATACAACGACGGAAGCAAACAGGAGAGTGAAAAGATTTTCTTTAGGATAGTAATCCTTTTTCTCTCGATTCGTCAGTTCTATCCGACGGTTCTTTATCGTGCGTTCTAATAATTCCTGATTCATGTTGGAGTTTTTGAGACGCAAAGTTACGGATATGCTGGGAAAAAGAGCAATTTATAATCAAGAAAAGATATAAGCCGAAGTTTGTTCCTATTATTTTATCTCCGTCTCCAACTTCTTTATCTTCTCAAGCGTCCTCCCCGCCTCCGTCGAAGGGAACAACTGCAACACCCGCTGCAAATAATCCTTTGCCTTGGAGTAACCATTGGAGTAGACATCCGAAAGCCCATTCCTGTAACGGGCATATTGCATCCGCGTGGGAGAAGTTATCTTTTTATAATCATCTTCCAACTTCTTCTTATCCCGCTCTGCCTGTAAGTAGAAATAGTTTCCCAGAAAAATATTGGCTTGCAGATTATTGGCATCAAGTATCAAAACCTTTTCATAAGTCTTCAAGGCATCCTTTTCCTTCCCCCGCATCATCTCCATTTCGGCACACGCCACGAGAACAGAAACATCCTCGGGATGATACTGCAAGAATTCTCTGTAAAATAAATAAGCTTTATCATAATTCCGCTTACGTTTATAGTACGCAGCCAACTCATTTGCCAGGCGGGGAGCCACGGCACTGCTCTTTTCCACCTGAGTCAAATAAAACATCTCTGTCTGCTCCACTCCGGCATTTGCCGACTGGCGAAACAAACTCACAGCATAGTCATCCTGCCCCTCAGAAAGGGCTACAGATACTTTCTGCAACAATTCCCCGGCCGATTGCGCAGAGAGCGCAAAGGGGAAAGCCACCATTAATGAAAATAGCAAAGTTAAGGTTCTCATCTCTTTTTAATATTACCCAGTTTTTGTTCCACAAAGATATTCTTTTTTAAAACATTATGTACTATAAAAATTGTTATTATCCGACGCTTTTTTACTGTTCCCAGCAAAAAGAGTACCTTTGTCGACAAATAGAACAAATCTACACCTTAAAATGATTGTCCAAAGTTCGAATATAATCAATAAAAAGATTCTTCAGATAGCTGTACCGTCCATTATCTCAAACATTACAGTGCCTCTGCTGGGACTGATCGATGTGACTATTGTCGGCCATCTGGGAGCAGCAGCTTATATCGGCGCCATTGCCGTCGGAGGTATGCTGTTCAATATCATTTACTGGATTTTCGGGTTTCTGAGAATGGGCACCAGCGGAATGACTTCGCAAGCATATGGCAGACATGATATGGAAGAGGTTACGCGGTTGTTGCTGCGGTCTGTCGGTGTAGGGTTACTCATTTCTGTTTGTCTGTTGGTATTGCAGTACCCTATCCGCCAACTCGCATTCACTTTCATACAAACCACGAAAGAAGTGGAGGAACTGGCTACACTCTACTTCCAAATCTGTATCTGGGGAGCTCCCGCCATGCTGGGACTTTATGGCTTTGCAGGATGGTTCATAGGTATGCAGAATTCACGTTTCCCAATGTACATCGCCATCACACAAAACATTGTGAACATTATCGCAAGCCTTTGTTTCGTCTACCTGCTCCACATGAAAGTGGCGGGGGTAGCTTTCGGCACACTCACAGCCCAGTATGCCGGCTTTTTGATGGCCCTGATATTATGGAAGCGCTACTATGGCGGACTGAAAAAACACATCACCTGGCGGGATGTACTGCAAAAACAAGCTATGCTGCGCTTCTTCCAGGTAAACCGGGACATCTTTCTGCGAACACTTTGCCTGGTTATTGTCACTCTGTTTTTTACCTCCGTCGGAGCTGCACAGGGGGAGGTGGTGCTGGCTGTCAATACTTTGCTAATGCAGCTATTCACTCTTTTTTCTTATATCATGGATGGTTTCGCATATTCAGGAGAGGCATTGGCAGGCAAATATATCGGCGCAGGCAACCGGATAGCACTACATCGTACCGTTCGCCAACTCTTTATCTGGGGTATCGGACTTTCCACAGGATTCACGTTGCTCTATCTCTTCGGCGGTAAAGCGTTTTTGGGATTACTCACCAACGAGGTATCAGTAATCCGGGAGGCCGGAAACTACTTCTACTGGGTATTGGCTATTCCGCTTGCAGGTTTCGCAGCCTTTCTGTGGGATGGCATTTTTATCGGGGCTACCGCCACCCGGCAGATGTTCTACTCCATGCTGGCAGCCTCAGCCAGCTTCTTTCTCGTTTATTACTCTTTACACGAATGGATGGGAAATCATGCCCTATGGCTGGCTTTCATTGTTTATTTATCCCTTCGTGGCATTATGCAAGCGGTTTTAAGCAGAAAAATCCTGCATCAAAGTTAATCTTTACAGACAGAAAGCGTATATTTGCAAAAAACTAAAATATAATATCATATGGCAAAGTATAAAAGAGTTCTGCTAAAGCTCAGCGGCGAAAGCCTGATGGGTGAAAAACAATATGGCATCGACGAGAAGCGCCTTGCCGAATATGCAGCACAAATAAAGGAAATCCACGAACTGGGTGTCCAGATAGGTATCGTGATTGGTGGCGGTAACATCTTCCGTGGACTGAGTGGTGCAAACAAAGGTTTCGACCGCGTGAAAGGTGACCAGATGGGCATGCTCGCTACGGTTATCAACAGTCTGGCGCTGAGTTCTGCCCTGGTAGCTGCCGGCGTAAAGGCACGTGTGTTGACAGCTGTTCGCATGGAACCTATCGGAGAATTTTATAATAAATGGAAAGCCATCGAATGTATGGAAGCCGGTGAAGTGGTAATCATGTCTGCCGGTACAGGCAATCCGTTCTTTACAACCGACACCGGTTCTTCCCTCCGTGGCATCGAAATTGAAGCTGACGTCATGCTGAAAGGTACACGCGTAGACGGTATCTATACTGCCGACCCCGAGAAAGACCCTACCGCCACTAAATTTGATGACATCACTTATGATGAAGTACTGAAACGTGGTCTGAAGGTGATGGACCTTACCGCTACTTGTATGTGCAAAGAAAACAATTTGCCAATCATTGTGTTCGACATGGATACAGTGGGCAATTTGAAGAAAGTGATGCAAGGAGAGGAAATAGGGACGTTGGTACACAATTGACGAATTGAGAATTGAAAATCAAAAGATGAGTATCATTCATTTCTTAATTTTCAATTCTCAAGTTTCAATTTAATAAGTATAATAATTATATTTGCAAAGTTTCAATTAAAGTACAACTCCAAAACCAAAGAATATGAGAGAAGTAAAAGAAATCTTAGACGAAGCGCAAGAGAAAATGGATATGGCCATTATGTATTTGGAAGAAGCATTGGCTCACATCCGCGCCGGAAAAGCAGACGTTCGTTTGCTGGACGGTATCCGTGTGGACTCTTACGGAAGCATGGTTCCTATCAACAATGTAGCGGCTGTTAATACTCCGGATGCCCGCAGCATAGCTATCAAGCCGTGGGACAAGAGTATGTTCCGGGTGATTGAAAAAGCCATTATCGACTCCAGCCTTGGTATCATGCCGGAGAACAATGGCGAAATTATCCGCATCGGTATTCCACCGTTGACTGAAGAACGCCGTAAACAACTCGCCAAGCAGTGTAAGGCAGAAGGCGAAACAGCCAAAGTGAGCGTACGTAACGCCCGCCGCGATGCCATTGATGCCCTGAAAAAGTCTGTAAAAGACGGATTGGCAGAAGATGCACAAAAAGGCGGTGAAGAAAAATTGCAGAAAATCCACGATAAGTACATCAAGCAGATTGATGACATGCTGGTTGCAAAGGATAAAGAAATTATGACCGTATAAACCAATTGACAATTGACAATTGATAATTGACAATTACCTTGCAAATAATAAGGTTTCTGCCAAGCATTAATTGTCAATTGTCAATTATTAATCATCAATTGATTTGAGGGGACTGATAATAAAAAACACAGGAAGTTGGTATCTGGTGAAGACCGACGAGGGGAAGTGTGTAGAGTGTAAAGTCAAAGGTAATTTCCGACTTAAAGGTATCCGCAGTACTAACCCGGTGGCTGTGGGTGATTATGTACAAATCATATTAAACTCGGAAGGCACTGCTTTCATCAGCGAAATTGAGGACCGGAAGAATTATATCATCCGGCGTGCTTCCAATCTTTCCAAGCAATCACACATCCTTGCTGCAAACCTCGACCAATGTATGCTTATCGTAACGGTCAACTATCCGGAAACATCCACCACTTTTATTGACCGTTTTCTGGCTTCCGCCGAAGCATATCGCGTGCCGGTCAAAATCATATTCAATAAGATAGACGCTTACGATGAAGATGAACTCCGCTACCTGGACGGGCTTATCAATCTCTACACTACCATCGGCTACCCCTGTTTCAAGGTTTCTGCCAAGACCGGTGAAGGTGTAGCACAAATTCAGGAAGAACTGAAAGGGCGAGTAACGCTCTTTTCCGGACATTCCGGCGTAGGAAAATCGACACTCATCAACGCCATATTACCTGAACAAGATGTAAAAACGGGTGAAATTTCTGTATATCATAATAAAGGTATGCACACCACCACGTTCTCTGAAATGTTTCCCGTTGCAGGAGACGGATATATCATTGACACGCCGGGCATCAAAGGGTTCGGAACATTCGATATGGAAGAGGAAGAGATAGGGCACTATTTCCCGGAAATATTCAAGTTCTCCGCCGACTGCCGCTATGGCAACTGCACTCATCGGCAAGAACCGGACTGCGCCGTACGGAAAGCCGTGGAAGAACATTACATCAGCGAATCACGCTACGCCTCTTATCTCAACATGCTGGAAGACAAAGAAGAAGGTAAATACAGGGCAGCGTATTAAAAAAGTCACTCTCTTTTAATATCACTCTATCACTTTTTTTAACGCTTCTCACTTTAAACCTTTCTGTTCCCAATATGTCCAAAACAGTGCTGACATAATCTGACGTAATACTAATACTGATACATGAATAAGAAAGTTAAATGGGGCATTATTATTTTTATTGGTGCCGGACTGATTGGATGGGGCATTTATTCTCAGCTCCCTAAAGAGAACCAAGAACTGGCGGCTGCCGACAAAGTTATGAGTGGTAACCGCAATACAAAGAAAGCATTAAATGTTAACGCCAAAATCATAAAGCCGCAGCTGCTGAAAGACGAAATCAAAATCAGCGGTAGCTTGCTGCCTGATGAAGAAGTGGACCTTTCTTTCGAGACTTCGGGCAAAATTATAGAAATCAATTTTGAGGAAGGCAGCCTGGTAAAGAAAGGGCAATTACTGGCTAAAGTAAACGACCGTCCTTTGCAGGCACAGTTACAACGCCTTGTTGCCCAACTGAAACTGGCCGAAGATCGTGTGTTCCGCCAAAATGCACTGCTGGAAAGAGATGCGGTCAGTAAGGAAGCCTACGAACAGGTGAAAACCGAGTTGGCAACCCTTAACGCTGATATAGACCTGATAGAAGCTAACATCGCACAAACCGAACTGCGTGCTCCATTCGATGGAGTAATCGGTCTGCGCCAGGTCAGCGTCGGTACATACGCTTCTCCTTCTACCATTGTAGCCAAACTTACAAAAGTATCCCCGCTGAAAGTAGAGTTTTCTGTTCCCGAGCGTTACGCAAACGATGTAAAAATCGGCGCGGGAGTTGATTTCGGCCTTGAAGGCAAACTTGAAACATTCCATGCCAAAGTATATGCACGCGAATCGAGAATGGACCAGAATACCCATACATTGACTTTGCGCGCCCTCTATCCCAATGCCAACGGCAGCGTTATGCCGGGACGTTATGCGGACATCCGTTTAAGCAAAAACGAAATCCATGATGCCCTTGTCGTTCCTTCCGAAGCCATTGTGCCGGAAATGGGTAAAGACAAGATATTCCTTTATAAATCGGGAAAAGCCCAACCGGTAGAAATACAGGCTGGCATCCGTACAGAAGCCGAAACACAGGTATTGCAAGGTTTACAAGCCGGAGACACTATCATCATTTCGGGTACGTTGCAACTTCGCACAGGTTTGGCTGTAACTTTGGACAATATCTATTAAACCAGACGCCTTATGAATATATCCGAACTTAGCATACGGCGCCCGGTACTTTCCACGGTGCTTACCCTTATCATCCTGCTCTTTGGACTTATCGGGTACAGCTACCTCGGCGTGCGTGAATATCCATCCGTGGACAACCCCATTATTTCGGTTTCCTGTTCCTATCCGGGAGCAAACGCCGATGTTATCGAGAACCAGATTACCGAACCGTTGGAACAAAACATCAACGGTATTCCGGGTATCCGTTCCTTGTCCAGCGTCAGCCAACAAGGTTCAGCACGTATTACGGTAGAGTTTGAACTCTCCGTAGACCTGGAAACGGCGGCAAACGATGTGCGTGATAAAGTGTCACGCGCCCAACGCTATCTGCCCCGCGACTGCGACCCTCCCACCGTATCAAAAGCGGATGCGGATGCCATGCCCATCCTCATGGTGGCATTACAAAGTGACAAGCGTTCCTTGCTGGAACTGAGTGAGATTGCAGACCTCACGGTGAAAGAACAATTACAAACCATTGCGGATGTCAGTGGGGTAAGCATCTGGGGCGAAAAGCGCTATTCTATGCGTCTGTGGCTTGATCCTGTCAAGATGTCCGGCTACGGCATTACTCCTATTGACGTTAAAAATGCTGTAGATAAAGAAAACGTGGAACTCCCGTCCGGAAGTATCGAAGGAAACACTGTGGAACTTACCATCCGTACCCTGGGATTGATGCATACGGCAGAAGAATTCAATAATCTGATTCTGCGGGAAGACAACAACCGTATTGTCCGGTTCAGTGATATCGGACGGGCGGAACTGGGCCCGGCAGACATCAAGAGTTATATGAAAATGAATGGTGTGCCTATGGTCGGTATCGTAGTAGTGCCACAGCCAGGTGCCAACCACATCAAGATTGCCGATGCCGTTTACGAACGTATGGAACTGATGAAGAAAGACCTCCCGGAAGACGTCAAATACTCCTACGGTTTCGACAACACCAAGTTTATCCGTGCTTCCATCAACGAGGTAAAGGAAACGGTGTATGTAGCTTTCATTCTCGTTATTATCATCATCTTCCTCTTCCTGCGCGACTGGCGCGTGACGCTGGTGCCTTGTATCGTAATCCCGGTTTCACTTATCGGAGCTTTCTTCGTTATGTATCTCGCCGGATTCTCCATCAACGTACTTTCCATGCTGGCGGTGGTGTTGGCGGTAGGTCTGGTAGTGGACGATGCCATCGTAATGACGGAAAACATCTATGTCCGCATAGAACGCGGGATGCCACCGAAAGAGGCGGGTATCGAGGGAGCCAAAGAAATTTTCTTTGCCGTTATCTCCACCACCATCACACTGGTGGCCGTATTCTTCCCCATCGTATTTATGGACGGTATGACGGGACGCCTGTTCCGTGAATTCAGTATCGTAGTATCCGGTTCGGTAATTATTTCCTCGTTTGCCGCACTGACTTTCACCCCGATGCTTGCCACGAAGCTACTGGTGAAACAGGACAAGAAGAATTGGTTCTATTTGAAGACCGAACCGTTCTTTGAAGGCATGAACCGCATTTACAGTCGTTCACTGGAAATATTCCTGCACAAACGCTGGCTGGCAATGCCGCTTGTGTTAGGAACATTAGTTATCATCGTGTTCCTGTGGAATGCCATCCCCGCCGAAATGGCACCATTGGAGGACCGTTCGCAAATCAGCATTAACACCCGCGGTGCGGAAGGCGTAACGTATGAATATATACGGGATTATACGGAAGACATTAACCACCTGGTAGATTCCTTGCTACCGGATGCAGAATCTGTAACGGCACGTGTATCAAGTGGTAGTGGAAATGTGCGCATCACGTTGAAAGATATGAAAGAACGCGACTACACACAGATGGAAGTTGCAGAACAGATTTCGAAAGCGGTGCAGAAGAGAACTAAGGCACGCTCATTCGTACAACAGTCATCTTCTTTCGGTGGACGCCGTGGTGGTATGCCGGTGCAATATGTATTACAGGCTACCAATATCGAAAAACTGCAAGAAGTGTTGCCGATATTCATGGCAAAGGTTTATGAAAATCCAGTCTTCCAGATGGCGGACGTGAACCTGAAATTCAGTAAACCGGAAGCCCGCATCAATATCAACCGTGACAAAGCGAGTATCATGGGAGTCAGCACACGCAACATCGCCCAAACCCTGCAATACGGATTGAGTGGTCAGCGTATGGGCTATTTCTATATGAACGGAAAACAATATGAGATATTGGGAGAAATCAACCGCCAGCAACGCAACAAACCTGCCGACCTGAAAGGTATCTATATCCGCAGCGATAAAGGTGAGATGGTTCAGCTGGACAACCTTATCGAACTGACCGGAGGTATCGCTCCCCCGCAGTTATATCGTTACAACCGTTTTGTTTCCGCCACCATTTCTGCCGGACTTGCCGACGGAAAGACTATCGGACAGGGACTTGACGAAATGGACAAGATAGCAAAAGAAACACTGGACGAGACTTTCCGTACCGCACTGACCGGAGATTCTAAAGAGTATCGGGAAAGTTCTTCCAGCCTTATGTTCGCCTTTATATTAGCTATCCTACTCATCTACCTGATTCTGGCAGCCCAATTCGAAAGTTTCAAGGATCCGCTGATTGTCATGCTTACCGTCCCCCTCGCCATTGCCGGAGCATTGGTATTCATGTACTTCAATAATATCACGATGAATATCTTCAGCCAGATTGGTATTATCATGCTGATTGGACTGGTGGCAAAGAACGGTATCCTTATTGTAGAGTTTGCCAACCAGAAACAGGAAGCCGGAGAAGACAAGATGGATGCCATCAAAGATGCTTCCCTGCAACGTCTACGCCCCATCCTGATGACCAGTGCCTCCACCATTTTGGGCTTGATACCGTTGGCATTCGCTACTGGCGAAGGTTGCAACCAGCGTATTGCCATGGGTACAGCGGTAGTGGGCGGTATGTTAGTATCCACATTCCTGACCATGTATATCGTACCTGCCATATACAGTTATGTATCTACTAACCGAAGTAAGTTAAAGAAATCATGAAACGTACTATCTTATCCCTCATAATGGCCGGTTGCGCTTCGCTTGCTTTGCAGGCGCAGGCCCCTCAAACCTATACGTTAAAATCCTGCCTGGAATACGGGCTTCAGAATAATTACTCACTGCGCATCACCCGCAATGAAGAACAGGTTTCCAAGAATAACGCCACGTTGGGCAATGCGGGTTACCTGCCTACTGTCGACCTCTCGGCAAGTTATAAAGGAACCGTAGACAACACCGACAGCAAAGTGCGCGCCACCGGAGAACATCTCAAAGAAAATGGCGTCTTCGACCAGACCATGAACGTCGGCTTAAACTTGAACTGGACTATCTTCGACGGCTTCAACATCACCGCCAATTACCAGAAGTTGAAAGAACTGGAACGACAGGGCGAAACCAACACCCGCATCGCCGTAGAAGACCTGATTGCCAACATCGCAGCGGAATATTATAACTACGTACAGCATAAAATCCGTCTGAACAACTTCCGTTATGCCGTATCTCTGTCCAAAGAACGCCTGCGCATCGTGGAAGAACGTTACCACATCGGTAACTTCTCCCGCCTGGATTATCAGCAGGCAAAAGTGGACTTCAACGCCGACAGTGCGCAATACATGAAGCAACAGGAACTTTTGCACACCTCCCGCATCCAGTTGAACGAACTGATGGCTAACGAGAATGTAGACCAGCCGATCATTATCCGGGACAGTCTGATCGATGCAGACAGCGGGCTGAACTTTGAAGAATTGTGGAATGCCACCCTGCAAACCAACGCCTCTTTGCTAAGAGCCCACCAGAATAACACCCTTGCCCAACTGGATTATAAAAAGGTTTGTTCACGCGACTACCCTTATCTGAAAATGAGCGGCGGCTACGGTTACACCTTTAATAAATACGACGTTGCAGCCAATATACAGCGTGGTAACCTCGGAGCGAACTTCGGCTTGACCATCGGCTTCAACCTGTTCGACGGCAATCGCCGCCGGGAACGCAATAACGCCCGGATTGCCATTCAGAATGCCCGTTTGGAACGTGAACAACTGGAACAAGCATTGCGTGCCGACTTGAGCAACTTATGGCAAGCATATCAAAACAACCTGCAAATGTTGCATCTGGAACGCCAAAATCTTGTAGCTGCCAAAGAGAACCACGAAATTGCCATGGAACGCTATATGTTGGGAAACCTCTCCGGTATTGAAATGCGCGAAGCGCAAAAGAGTCTCCTGGATGCGGAAGAGAGAATTCTTTCTGCAGAATATAACACAAAGTTATGCGAGATATCTTTGCTGCAAATCAGTGGAAAAGTGACAAAATACCTGGAATAAAACAATTATTCCCCATTAGGCGAGTTTTTTTCCTCTACTTTTGCCATCAGTAGAACTATAAAAAACAACGACCATGAAAAAGATTAGCCTGTATTGTCTGGCCTTACTATGCCTGACAAACCTATTTGCACAAGAGACCGTAAACTACAAAGAAAAACAGCCGTACAAAACTTGGGTAAAAATGGCACCCAAGTTGAACGACGAATTCTTTAAAACTTCTGAAGCTATCCGCATTGGCGATAACGTATTACTCTACCAACAAACCACCGGCGGGTGGCCCAAAAACATCTATATGCCCGCCGAACTGACAGAACAAGAGCTGGAAGATGTACTTGCCGCCAAGGATGATGTAAACCAAAGTACCATTGACAACGATGCAACCAGCACGGAAATCGAATACCTCTCCCGCCTGTATCTTGCCACTAATGCCGGAAAGTACAGAGATGCCGCCCTCGATGGCATTCGTTACATCCTCAAAGCTCAGTATCCCAATGGTGGTTGGCCACAGTTTTGGCCTCGTCCCAAAGGCTACTATACTCATATCACTTATAACGACAATGCAATGGTAAACATTATGGAGTTGCTGCGTCAGGTATACGAGAAGAAAGCTCCCTACACCTATGTTCCCGACAGCATCTGCGACCGTGCTCGCACCGCATTCAATAAAGGCGTGGAATGTATCCTTAAAACCCAGGTTGTCATAAACGGCAAGCCCACCGTGTGGTGTGCGCAGCATGACGAATACACTTTTGCTCCTGCCAAAGCACGCGCTTATGAACTTCCCTCACTGAGTGGCGCCGAATCGGACAACATCGTCATCCTGCTAATGTCCCTGCCTAATCCTTCAAAAGAGGTTATCGCATGTATAGAGAACGCAATAGAATGGTTCAAAGCATCAAAGATTGAAGGGATGAAAAAAGAGTTCTTCACAAATGATGAAGGAAAGAAAGACTACCGCATGATACCATGTACCGATTGTCCTCCCCTGTGGGCACGCTTCTATACACTGGAAGATAACCGTCCTTTCTTCAGTGACCGCGATGGAGTGAAGAAGTTCGATATCTCAGAGATAGGACACGAACGCCGCAATGGATACAGTTGGTATAATAGTGACGGGCTGAAAGTATTCAAGAAATACGAGCAGTGGAAAAAGAAACACAATAAATGATAGCTTCGGGGCAGCATACACTGCCCCTATTTTTTCATCCTATCCCAATACCCATTTCGTCTTCTTTCCGAAGCAACGGTACGCCATTGCCACCAGAAGCCATGAAACGCCAAATGCCAACACTGCGGCGGCAGGTATCTGCAAATACAACGGAACGCCTGCTGCCCGCATCAATACTACTGCCGGTCCTGTGAAGAAGTAGTGTATCATATAGATTCCAAAACCGCAAAGCGTCAGGTTGGACAATACTTTTATCACCCGCTCCGAACGGACGTTTACCCTCTTGGCCCACATAAACACCGGAATAGTCATCATCACCACATTCAACGAACAGTAGGTGAAGAACAGTTCCAACATCTCATCCGTCAAGTTCGGCAATGCCGTCATGTGGCGGAAACCAAAGAAAGTCACCGTATATCCCACCACAAACATAGGAATACCTATCAGTACAGACTGACGCCCGGTCCAGTCATGGTTTCTCAGGTAGTGTCCCAAAAGCAGATAGCCATTGAAACCTGCGAAATAGTAAAGCGTTCCAAACGAGTTCCATGAGCAAGTGCCCCATAAGTATTTTGACACGAACTCGCTATAATAAGGTATGAGCAACGTCACTCCCCATGCCACCAAGAACCAAAGTTTAGCACGTTCCGACGCCTTCTCCACCCAGGCAGAGAATATCGGCAAATAGAGATAAAGCCCTATCAGCAAATAGATGTACCACATGTGCACGTCGAGAAGGGAGAAATTGAAAGGCAACTCCGCTATATATCCCATACTGACAGCAAGAGACTGGCGCATCACCTCCTCACCTGAATACGGAAAGAAGTCGAGAATCACCTTCGGCTCCACTCCCAGCAATCCTGTAATCCATGGGAAAAGATTATAAATCACCGACCAGATGAGGAACGGGAAGAGCACCCGCAGGATGCGTTTCTTATAGAATACGGACACATCGCCACGCACCGGAAGCAACAACGCTCCTGTTATCATCACAAAAAGGGGCACACACGGACGCAACACCGCTCCATAGACGGCCCCCCAGAATTTTATATCTACAATGTCGGGAGCCGTTCCCGGATAGAAGTTGAAAGGGTCTGTGCAATGGCAACAAACAACGGTAAACATAGCTATCAGTCGCACGACGTCCAGCCAGACAACACGGGAATCCGCTTTCGGGGAGATGTGAGGAGTAGTCAGTTCCATAATATAAATAATATAAATAAGATTAATCAGATTTTTGAAGTCGTAAAGATAGGAATTAGTATCGGCATATAATGACATCTCATTGTTTTTCTACAGTCTTCCTACCTAAAATCAAAGGGAAGCCTGCACGATTAATCAAGGCAGTACACCTTGTCTATTCTCATAGGGGTGAGAATAAACAAAGAAAACTGTCCCGAAGAAGTAAATCAACCTCTTGGGACAGCTTTCAATTAATCTATAGAAAAACGTTTCTTACTTACTGCAATTCCACGGTTTCAGTTGCTTGAAGAAATCATTGCCCTTATCATCTACCAGGATGAATGCAGGGAAGTCTTCCACTTCAATCTTCCAGATAGCTTCCATACCGAGTTCGGGGTATTCTACACATTCGATGCTCTTGATGTTGTTCTGTGCCAGGATAGCGGCAGGACCACCGATAGAGCCAAGATAGAAACCACCGTATTTCTTGCAGGCATCCGTCACCTGTTGGCTACGGTTACCCTTGGCAAGCATAACCATGCTACCACCATGACTTTGGAACAGTTCCACATACGAGTCCATACGTCCCGCAGTAGTGGGTCCCATGGAGCCGCAAGCCATTCCGGTCGGAGTTTTAGCAGGACCGGCATAGTAAATAGGATGATCCTTGATATATTGCGGCAAGTCTTCGCCACGATCCAGACGTTCTTTCAGTTTGGCATGTGCGATGTCGCGGCCTACAATGATTGTACCGTTCAGTGACAGGCGGGTAGCTACCGGATATTTAGTCAGCTCTTTCAGAATATCCGTCATCGGCTGGTTCAGGTTGATTTTTACCACAGTACCTTCGCCTGCATGACGCATTTCTTCCGGAATCAGTTCGCCCGGATTGCTATCCAGTTTCTCAATCCAGATACCTTCTTTGTTAATCTTGCACTTGATGTTACGGTCGGCAGAGCAGGAAACGCCCAAACCTACCGGACAGGAAGCACCGTGACGGGGCAGACGGATGATGCGTACATCGTGAGCGAGGTATTTACCACCGAACTGCGCACCAAGACCTATTTTATGAGCTTCTGCCAACACTTCTTTCTCCAGTTCTACATCGCGGAAAGCACGACCGTATTCATTACCCGTAGTGGGCAATTCATCGTAGTAATGGGTAGAAGCCAACTTCACGGTCAGCAGATTCTTCTCAGCAGAAGTACCGCCGATAACGAAAGCGATGTGATAAGGAGGACAAGCAGCCGTACCCAGCGTCTTCATCTTTTCTACAAGGAAAGGAACCAGCGTACCGGGGTTCAGGATAGCTTTGGTCTCCTGATACAGGTAAGTCTTGTTTGCCGAACCGCCACCTTTGGTCACGCAGAGGAATTTATATTCCATTCCCTCAGTAGCTTCGATATCAATCTGTGCGGGCAAGTTACACTTCGTGTTCACCTCATCGTACATGTTCAGTGGAGCATTCTGAGAATAACGCAGATTCTCCTCGGTATACGTTTTGTAGACACCCAGTGAGAGGGCTTCTTCATCGCAATAGCCCGTCCACACTTGCTGTCCCTTTTCACCGTGAACGATAGCCGTACCGGTGTCCTGACAGAAGGGAAGTATGCCTTTGGAGGCCACTTCCGCATTGCGCAGGAAGGTAATCGCTACATACTTATCGTTATCACTTGCTTCGGGGTCACTCAGAATCTTGGCGACTTGCTCATTGTGCGAACGGCGCAACATAAATGACACATCGCGGAAAGCCGTGTTAGCCATTGCCGTAAGACCTTCTTTTTCAATCTTCAGCATAGGTTTTCCTTCAAACTCGCTTACGGATACATAGTCTTTTGTAAGCAGATAATACTCAGTCTTATCTTCCCCATGCTCAAACATAGGTTGATAGTGGAACGGAGGTGTTGTTGCCATAATTACTCGTAAATTAAATTAATGAATCGTAGCACAAAGGTAAGAACTATTATTGAAATATTTCTTTAATTAGAGTGAAAATGAAGCCACCCTCTGCATACGTTCTATCAATTCATCCCCCAGTGCCGTCTTATCCTCAATATGCTTCAGCACCGCTGTAACAAACGGATTGCTCTCAAAGTCTCCACGCACCTGCTCGAAGTCCATTTCCTTCTCCGCACGCGAACCGTCGGCACCGAACCCCGTCATGGAGGCCAGTGAGAATTCTTTCTTGGCATCGTCGTACACCATGCGGTCCAGTCCTACTACGGCTTCCTTCCACTTCTCAACAATGCGGATGATGTCTCCGGTTGTTATGTTCTCAGGCTTGATTCCATAGAATTCTTCCAGCTTCTCATAAGCCCACGTCCACTCGTAAGTGTAGTAGTTCTGATGCATCTTCTCAAATTCCGCATTGATATACTTCAAGCGGTCTACTTTGCCGCACTCTATATCATTAATCAGAGCATCGATCTCACTCTTCGGCGCAATCAGACCGGAAATGTCCACCCACTCACCACTGCCTATCGAAGTCTCGGGTTTCAGGCGGGCACGTATCTCTTCATTACTTTTAAAGTCTATGCCTTCCAGACGCTTGATAACGGAGTTTCCGAGGAATTTATGGATGGCAATCTCATAGAATTTAATGCCCTTCACCAAAGCTGAATTGCGGATTTTTGCACTGTGGAAAGAGTAAATATCCGAAAGTTCACCCGAAGCATGGCGCAGGTTCTGCAAAGTTTCCCGTCCCTTAAACATCTTCTGTACGGTGTAGGGACTGAGCAAGTTATAATTGATAAAATCCAGTTTATTAGAATCCGTACGCCCGTCACGCTTCGGCCATTTCTGTGCGTCACGGATGGTTCCCACACTGCGCAGGTTGACACCCGGCACGAGATAAGTGGTATTATTCTGCTCTATCAAATAAGAGAAAGGCAGGTTGGAAGTGTCGGAATGATTAACGTGACGCCCCATCACCAGTGAGAAAGCACCCACACGGGCAGGCCACAGGATATAAGAATCGGAGGTTGTTTTAGCGCCACGTTCCAGGGTTCCCTGATGGATAGGCCCTAACTTATACATATGGTTACTTTGGTTAGAACCCGAACCGGCGTTCATGAATGAGAACATACCGGCAATCAACAAGGTGGATTTATGATGCGTCACCGTGAATGGTCCCGCAAAAATGGCACAGGCTTCACCGTTCTCTCCCTGACAATTGCTGAAGAAAAGCGATTCGGATGCCGAATAATTGTGTCCCAAGCGGCAGGCCTGACCCACGAAGCAACGGCTCAGCATCGCCCCGTCATCTATGTGCGAACCGGAAGAGATGATAAAATCGTCACAGATAACCCCGTGTCCAATATGCACCGGAGCTTCCTCATTACTATTGATACTACCGTTATAGAGGCGGCAAGTTCCACAGATATGGCAATGGTCGCCAATACGCACATTCTTGATAGACCCGGTATTGAGTATCATCACATGATTGCCGATGCTGCCTACCGCAGAAGCATGCTTATTGGAATAAAAATCAGTGATAGCCTTCATCCGGCAAATCAACTCCGGACGGTGACGGTAGAGAGCCAGTATATAAGCCTGGTGTGCAGAGAGCTTATCGTTGATAAGCACTTCACGGCCACCGGTCTCATTCAGCACGGATACCTCTACCCCGTTGCCAAACTTACTCACTCCCTCCACCAGGACAATGTCCACATTCTCAATGAATGTATCATGCCCGATTTCATAATTAGCAATATAGTTCTGAATGTTTTCTATGCAACAGTTGTCCCCCACTGTGACATTGTGGAGCGTTACATGGCGTAAGCCGGAATGTTTCTTAATTCCTCCCGGTAATGTGAATTCTGATTGAAACACCCCCAAACGTACATCGCCCGAAAACCGGGTGTGGTGTACAAACTCGGTAACAAAATCTTCCGCTACCATTACTTTCCCCCAATCATCGGCCAGACACGACTGGCTTTTCAACCGGAGTACTTCGTCTTCGGTCAAATGTCTGTAATTCATATTCTTTATCGGTTTATATAGTTGGCAAGACATTCAAGTTACAGCCGACAAGGCATCCGTACACAACAATGCACGGCCTCCTTCCCAACCGGTATCTTGTCACCTCGTCAACTCAATTTATTCCTCTTCCGCTTCGTAGGTCTGATAAAGAAAATCGTTATAAGGGTACTTCTGTACGTGCAACTCTTTCACACGCGTGTAAACTACACTCTTCAGTTCCTCCAGATTAATCTTCTCGCGGGCGGAAATAAAGAGGCAGTTATCCTCCATCTTTGCCATCCACGTCTTCATCAGTTCTTCGAGTGTCAAGTTTTCCTTTGTTTTGGGGGTAAGGTCGTCAGACGCTTTCTCAACGTATGTGTAAGCATCTATTTTATTGAATACCAATATCATTGGTTTACCGGCTGCACCGATATCCGCCAATGTTTTATTGACTACTTCTATCTGTTCTTCAAAATCCGGATGCGAGATGTCTACAATGTGCAACAACAAGTCTGCCTCGCGCACCTCGTCCAATGTCGACTTAAAGGAGTCGACCAGGTCCGTCGGCAACTTACGGATAAACCCAACCGTATCCGAAAGCAGGAACGGAAGGTTTTCGATAATCACCTTGCGCACAGTCGTATCCAACGTTGCAAACAACTTGTTTTCCGCAAACACTTCACTCTTGGCAAGCAGGTTCATCAAAGTAGATTTTCCTACGTTGGTATATCCCACCAACGCCGCACGAATCATACGGCCACGGTTCTTCCGTTGGGTTGACTTTTGTTTATCTATCTCTGCCAGACGTTCCTTCAGCAACGACATACGGTTCAAGATGATGCGGCGGTCCATTTCCAACTGCGTTTCACCCGGACCACGAAGTCCCACGGAACCTTTACCGCCACCAGCACCGGAGCCACCGCCCTGGCGTTCCAAGTGAGTCCATAAACGTTGCAAGCGGGGAAGCATGTATTTATACTGTGCCAACTCTACCTGCGTTTTCGCATTGGCAGTTTGTGCCCGCATGGCAAAGATATCGAGAATGAGCGAAGTACGGTCCAAAATTTTAATCTTCAACTCCGCTTCAATGTTACGTATCTGTTTCGCAGAAAGCTCATCGTCGAAAATCACCATACCGATTTCCCGTTCAGCTTCTTCTTCGTTCCGGATATATTCTTTAATTTCTTCCAGTTTACCTTTGCCGACGTAGGTCACAGAATGTGCCTGGTCCAGCTTCTGGGTAAAACGTTTCACCACTTCCGCCCCGGCTGTCTCAGCCAAGAATGCCAGTTCATCGAGGTATTCGTTCGTCTTGCGCTCATCCTGTGTTTTTGTGATGAGACCAACCAATACCGCCGTTTCTGCCTGTACTTCGGAGATTACAAATTCTTTCATTTACTATGCCTTAATTATATATATGTATTATTAGCGGCGACAAATATAATTATTTTTGCAGAAATCCTTCAGAAATCTTTTCATTTAATTCAGAAACGATATCCTTATAGTCAGCCCGCCTGCCGCACGCACATATCTCTAATAACGGATATTTCTCGGCAATGTTCGCCATTAAATCTTCCATAGAAGGGGCTACCGGGAATTTACTATACTCTTCATAAGTATAGGTAAGGAAAGCAACATTAGGACCTATTCCCCTATTATCCAAGAGATAGCCATTTGTTAGAGGGGTAGGCAGACGTAAACGATCTCCTGCTTTCAAATCCCCGGGAGCAGGATAAGACAGTATGCGCGTGCGGGAGTCATCCATCATGACCGGAACCTGATGCGAATAATCAGCCTTCGTTTTATAAATATAGACCACCGGCGAAGTGGAAACCGGATTTCCACCTGTCAAATGTGGGGTAACCACCGCAGAATTCATTTCTATCTTTTGCATATCAGATGTGACCGTTGTTTCCTTTTTCGCAGAGCGACAACCTGCCAATAGCACAAGTAAAGCCGCTATTGCAATATTAATTCTCTTTTTCATTTAAAAAACTTACATTGTTGAGTTCCCTTGTCCGTCACAGCCTGCAAGATATATACTCCCGTAGGATATTCACGGCAAGAGAAGGTTATAGTCTCTTTTCCTTCAGAAGATATCTGCCTTAGCAAACGTCCGTTAACATCATATAGAGTTAGTTTAGAAGTATTCTCCGGTAAATAGACAGTCACGGTTTCCTGCTGTTTATCACAGAAAACGGTAAACTGCATTTCTTGTTTTGTTTCTATAATTGGAGTAGGGTCAGCCTTAACAACAATTTCAGTCGTTGTGTCAGCACCACCGCGAACAACTTTCCAATCCGCATCATTTGTTCCTTTATAGACTGCCACGATACGATCACCGGGTTGTGGCGTTACTGAAATCTTACAGGAAAAAAGAAATGCTCTGCCACTATATACCTGCAAATCAGAAATCGCATATGTTTCAGAGATTATTTCTCGCAAATTCAAATTCTTATTTACCAAAGCAAGACAGACATTTCCATTAAAAGCCGCCAGTCCGAAATTACCTATGGCACCAACTTTCACATTGAAGAGAGTATTTATATTGAACTGGGTTTCCATAGTCTCCAGTCCTGAATAAGAACCGGTTACAGCAAACAAGCTCAACAACGACTGATATTCAGAATCACTTTCTGCCTTTTTAAGACCAAAGACAGCGTCTTGGCTTGTGATAAAGCCACCACCGGTGCTACCACCAGTTCCCTGCTCATCCGGATTCAAAGCTGAAATCAGAAAAAAGCCATTGCTATTACCACTCCATCCCCAATTTACTCTGAAATAATCCTTCGTCGTATATGCATCCAATATAAACTGATGCCCCTCATTAGTAAGAGTAGCCCCACCATAAAGTACAGGGCCTACTGTCATAATTTCATCTTTCAGCATTTGCAACCATTCCGCGTCTGAATACCAATCACGACGAAGACACAACATTCCTTTATTATATTTCATGCATTTTGCCAATCCCTGCACTGCAGTTAATGTTGCTGCCCCAGTACCACCGGCAGAGGCAATATTAAACTGGGATTGAGCCATCACACCACAGTCATACATCAAAGCTGCAACCTCATTTTCGGTTGTTTCAGAAGACTTCCAATTATATTCAAGCGGCATATTATTCCAAACATAACTATTACCCAATGTCTTCTCCGCTACATTTTGAGAAATTTCTTTCCCGTTTATATTTGCCGTATAGGTATAAGCCGGAAGAGTACCCGTACCTGCATCCGGCCATTGGTGATAACGCATTAGTATAGCCATAGCCGTCGCCACACATCCGGTCACAGTGCGGACATTATTTATCATCGGACAAAACTTATTATAAGGGCTTAACTGATCCCATTTAGCCGTTTCATATTGCTTCACTACATCCCCCGTACTCATATCCATTACTTCTCTCCATGCTTCAGATACAATGCCAGAGGCATCCACCCTCATCTCCCTAGCATCATTAATCTGCTCTCTTAATCCATTCATCCAATTTTTCAAATTAGAGGGCATTCCATCTACCACAAAACGATCCGTGAAAGAATACCCCAATACCGGCATAGCCAAATCATCTCCGGCTATAATAACAAAACCTTTCCGGTCGGTACTATTAAAAACATAAAAAGCCGGAACTGTCCCTGCACTGCGTGTGCTCGCTTCTTCCCCATCCCAAACCAATTGCACACTCGGAGACGCAGTAGCACTACGGGTTTGAACATTTGCTTTAAAGAAATCGGCAGCTAAAGCATGAGCCTGCTCTACTGTTACATTATCAGCAAGAAGCCGACTTGCAAGAAGAATAAATAGAAAGAGTAGTGTACACCTCATATAATTTGGGGTTAATTTTTAATAGCGCCTCAACGAATGATATAAGTCTCTATATTGTTGCTTATTAGAAAGACAAAATTACTGAAATATATGGTTTGTCTGATAAGTTTGAATACTTTTTTTAATCTTCCTGTCACAAATGAATATTTCAGGCCGAAAAACATCCATCAAAATATAAAAAGCAAGGCCATCCTAAGTCATAGGACAGCCTTGTTTTATCATAAATATATATATATAGTCTATCGCTTCATAAATTTGCTTCGGTACACCTTACCATCAGTCGACTGCAATACTACAATATAATAACCCGCTGCCAATCCGCTTACCGGAACAGAATACTCTTTCTTATCCCCGAACTCTTTCTGCTGTATCATCTGCTGCCCAAACAGATTATAGACAGAGATCATTCGAACCGAATTGGAAGCATAGATAGTAAGAATATCTTCTACCGGCTGCTGACAAACAACTGCCTCACCTTTATCGGCTACCTCATCCTTGATATCGGTAGTCGGTCCTACAGAAAAATAGAGAGTGCTAATTGTTACAAGGTCTCCATTAGTACCAGGTTTATACAAACGAACTGCATGTCTTCCTTCACCCACACTCAGCGGTATTTCCATTACAAGATTTACCGGCTGATCTGTCTCCTCCACAAATACATTTTGATAGTGTACACTGTAAGCATAACCCTGGGCATTCTCGAAAACAGCTGCTGTCAATGTTCCGGCATATACATTTCCATCACCGGACAATGAAAGGTCAGCCAAAAAATTCAGACTCTCGCCTACTTGAAGTTGTTCCTTCTCCAGACGTGGTTGGCTGACTTTTAAATCGGCAGCTCCATACGCTTCCTTTATGGTGACCGGAGTTGACTCACCGATGGCATACGTACCGCCTCCCCAATCTATGCAGGGGCTAATATAATACTCTCCAGCAGGAATATTGGTAGTCACAGAGTTCTTAGTAACAGCCAAGTTTCCGGATACAGCCAGTTCTCTATCAACCGTGCCCGGCTCTATTTCGACCTGTACATCTCCGACTATCGCTACAAAGTCCGTGTTTTTATCAAAAAGTGCAACACCCACTAAACCATAATACTCATCCGACACACTTTGGTTAGAAACCAAGATTTTGAAATCTCCTTTGAGACCGCTATATAAACTATGTACTAATTTCACACTTACCTCTATATCTTCTTTAAGACTAAGATTACCGCCGAATGGTGTCAAAGTACATTTATTACCATTTACGACAAGGATGAAAAGTACTTCAGAGCCCAAATAGCCACGTATACGGCTCCAGGCTGTTTCACGTCCATCTTTTGTAGCTACATATAAGGAATAAGTTCCATCAACCAAATCTGTAGGAATTGTAAGGTTCGAGAATGTTTGACTTCTGGTTCCATAATTAGTATCAACATCACTCAAAGATATTTTCCACAGTGCAGACTGTTCACCATCTTTTTCCGCAATTAGTCCCAACTGTCCATTTCGAAACTTCATACTCATATTAAACATCCCGGTCACCGTAAAATCAAATTTCTCGCCTTTAGTGACCTCTTTTTTATTTATCTCTAACTTCTGCATATAAAAATGAGAAGTAAAGCTCGAAGAGGTAGTAGGCGGCTGTATCCCCAGATACATTCCCTGGCCTCTCGTAAAGCCTCCGCCAAGATTACTTCCGCCGCCAATACCGGGAGAATCCGGATTTAAAGAAGCAACCTCAAAGTATCCATTATTCATACCACTCCATCCCCAATTGACATGAACCATATCCTGTTCATCATAACCGTCAAAAACAAACGCATGACCTCCATCATCCGATGACCCGAAATAGTAGATAGGGCGTTTTTCGCTAATTTCCGACTTAATAAGATTCATCCATTCAGCAGAAGTGAAAAACTGACGATATATCAATCCCAAATTTTCATCATATCCAAAGTAGTCAATCAAAGCCTGACCTACCTGATGTGAATAAGCTCCCGAAGAGTAGGGTGAATATTCCATATCAACAGCAATACCACAGGCAGACATTAGCTGTGCAACGGCATTAGCCTGTGCCGTGGTATAATTACCTTCATATTGCGGCAACATGTCATCCCAGTCAAAAGTAGTATTCCCATAATCAAAAGAACATACAATTCCACTGGAAGTTCTATAAGAATGAGTTCCTTTCCCTTTTACAGGATATTCGTGATATTTCAAAATCATAGCCATTGCTGTAGCCACACACCCCGTCACGCAGCGTTCTCCTTGATAGACAGGACAGGTATTGTTGTACGGTGTACTCTGATCCCAGCAAATATTCCCCAACAAAGGAGATGCAGATGCCGGAAAATCTGTTTTAGTAAGCAACTTAGGATCGGCAACCGCTTTTTCTCTATCACCTAATTCTGTATAGGCGGTATTATATAGTTCCAACCATCCAAATATATTTACCGGCAAGTTTTCAGTAATAAAACTTCCACTATCCGAATAACCCAGTACAGGTTTCATACGATCATCGCCGGACACTATGACATAAGCAGACTGCGCATAGTTATAGACATAGAAAGCTGTTCCCTCCACACTACGGGTAGATGCAGATTTTAGCAAATCATTAGAAATTGCCGCCAATTGAATATCACCGGCATTACGAGTCACAGTTCCGGATGTCTGCATAAAAAAAGTCCGGGCTATAGAAAGAGCCTCTTCCGGAGAACGTTGAGCAGTCCATGCTGTTAAACTACATAAAAGGACAAAAGACAGGAGTAGTAATTTCTTCATAGGCATCATTATTAGAATAATTAAATAATAGCTAAACAAGGAAAATGCAAAGTTAGGGAAATATATTACCTTACAAATATTTCCCTCTACTATTTTACATATCGATAAAAAGTAAGGGTGTATCCGTAGATTCGAATACACCCTATTTTCTTTTTCTATTTGATAATACTCTTAATTAGTTCACCGGAGTCGGAGCCATTGCAGCCGGATTATTGTCAGCTTCCGTAATAGCACTGTTCACTGATGTTTCAACTTCAGGAATACGATAAATCATGATAGGAGCCTCAGGAGCAATCTCAGCAAATGTACTGTTGATTGGATAGTTGGCACCCTGGCGAATAATAGGTTTCTTCAAACGCAAGATATCGAACAACGCAAAACCTTCACCCCACAGTTCAACACGGCGCTGGAACCAAATCTCATCAATAAATGCTTCTAAAGAACCTGCCGTACAAGTGTAAGACGGATCACGATATTGCTTCACGAACTCTTCCAACTTTTGTTTGCCTGTAGCCAGATTATCCCGTCCAAGAGCCTCCGCTTCAATCAGCTTCATCTCTTCAACACGCATCAACGGCCAGTCTTGTGCATTGTCCGTATCAGCAAAAGTGCCATTGTCAGGACCAAACTTCACATTGGTGTAAGGAGAGAATTTGCTGGGGAAAGTTCCACCATTAAACATACCGTTTGCCCAATAGTAAGCATAGTCCTCACCAAGTCCGTTATCCAGAACAGGCGAGTGCAGATCTTCGTCTACCCACCAGCCTTTACGTACATCAGTTTCAGGAATATCAGCCCACAAGTTTTTGTTGATGAGACGGTAAGCCACGTCAGTAGCACTGGCAGCAGTTGTATATCCCATACCCGTCAGTGAACAGAGATTGGAAGGCCAGTTTACAATACCGGTTTTTGCCAGATAATCTTCCGTAGTCACCACGATACCCCAAATCCATGCATTGTCCGTAGCATTGTAGAAAGTCGGTTGACTAACTTCCGCAACAGAATAAGGAGCCGAAGAGCCATAAGCTTTAGCTGCATCAGAAGCCGCAGCAGCCCATTTACCCATCAACAGATTGGCACGGGCACGTAGACCATAAGCCACTTCTACTGATATTTCAGCTTTATCAGCACGTGCAGACGCACCAGTCAACAGAGTGATGGCCTCATCCAAATCTTCCATAATACGAGTATACACTTGCTGTACACTTGCGCGCGGATTATTCATCAACTCTGTATCAGTAGTAGTTTCCAGCACCAAAGGCACACCGTTAGCAGTTTCGTGACCAATGTATGTCAACTGATAGGTCTGAATAAGCTGCAAATAGTCGAAAGCCCGCGAAGCCAATGCCTGACCACGATATTTCTTCAATGAAGCATCTGTCGCTTCTGCCGGAATAGCCTTAAGAATATCATTGGCAGTTTTCATATGCTTATAATATAACTTCCACAAGAAAGAATTGAATGTAGAAGTGATATTTCTATCCAGCAAACGCTGAGAACTGATGAACTTATTATAACCGGTCTGGTCATTCAAAGTCAGCAAGTCCTGTCCGGCCGTTTCATAAATCATACAAGCTGCCGGAAAACCATAGTCCATATGGTTATTAAAGTCCGTCAACAGGTTTGTATGAGAATAGAGGCCGGTCTTCAAACCGTTCAATTCCGAAGAAATACGGTCAGGCAACAATTCGACCACCTCATTTTTCTGGTCTTGCGTCACGGTGCTTCCTTCAGGATACTTGTCGAGATCACAAGAAACCACCACCATTGTTGCAGAAAGCAGTAATATATATTTGTTAATCTTCATAATTCTATATTTGTTTTAGATTAAAATGAAAGTGATAAACCTCCCGAGATAGCGCGGATAGGAGAATATACGTCTGCGCTGGCAGTCGTATAGCTCTGACGCGGGTCGAAACCTTTACGCTTGCTGAACAAAGCCACGTTATCGGCTGACATATAAACACGCAGTGAACCAATGTTCATTGTGCGTGTCCAGCTCTTCGGCAATGTATATCCCAAGGTGATGCTGTTAATGCTCAAATAGTCAGACTTGGTCAGGAAACGGTCAGACAAATAGTTGGCATACTGGTCGGTTGCGCTCAAACGAGGAATGTTAGAACCTGTATTATCAGCAGTCCAGGCTTTCAGGATATCCTTATGCCAGTTCTGTCCCGGATCGGTTCCTGAGTTCATCAAAGATGCATAACCGTTGTCATACATACGTCCACCCAGCTGATAAGCAAAGGAGATTGAGAAATCAAATCCATAAGCATTCAGGCTTGTACCAAAACCACCATATACTTTCGGCAGAATATCTCCTGTCGCATAACGGGTAGCATTCGGAGCATCCGTAGTTGTCTCCTGTCCTGTTACGTTGCCATTCGCATCCGTAACATCCTTGTAGTACATGGCTACTCCTGTTTCCGGATCTACTCCCGCATATTTGCGCAGATAGAACTGATATCGGGATTCACCTTCACGGTAGATATAACTTCCATTGATCATTTCACCATTCAAAGAAGGATCCAATTCATTGATTGTATTCTTAAAGTGAGTCAGGTTGAAGTTCATGCGCCAAGTCAAGTCGTTCGTTTCGAGCAAGATTCCGTTCAAATCCAATTCCACACCTTTATTGGTCATAGAACCAACGTTCATCGGAATGCTTGCGTAACCGGCAGATGCGTTCATCGGCTTGTTGTAAAGCATATCGGTAGTCTTACGGCTGAAATATTCAACCGTACCACTCAAACGGCCCTTGAAGAATTCAAAGTCAAAACCGGTATTGAAACTATGGGAAGTTTCCCAAGTGATGTCCTTGTTTCCTTTATAAGAAAGTGCCAACGCGAAATCGTTATTACTGTTAGAAACAGTGTATTGATCCAGATAAGCATAGTAATTACCAATGTTATCGTTACCTTGCGCACCATAGCTTATTTTGAATTTCAGCATATCAATCCAAGACGCATCAGCCAGGAAAGACTCTTTATTCATCAACCAGCCTAAACCAACAGACCAGAAGTTACCCCAACGGTTGTCCGGATGAAAACGCGAGGAAGCATCACGACGGAAAGAAGCACTGGCAAAGTATCTTTCCAGATAGTCATATTGGGCACGGAACAAGAAACCTTCCGTAGCATAGTTGGCCGTGCTGGAGTTTGTGCTCGGAGTATTGATGGCATTATTCAACTCTACAATAGTAGGATTGTAGACTTTTTGCTTGCTGCCAGACAGAGACTGGTTCTTATAATCATAAGATTCAAAACCTGCCAGTAAATCAATGTTATGCTCACCGAAGTTTTTCTTATAGGTCAATAAGTACTGTTGGTTGATACTGAATACACGACTATGAGAAACACCTACTACACCACCGGTGTTACCTGCATACTGTCCGTAATAGGGATTAATCAACTCAGTGTAGCGTGTATTGTCCAAATCCATACCCCAGTTGGCAGTCGCTTTCAGCCCTTCGAGAATAGATACTTCTACAAAAGCACGTCCACTCAGAATATCCATGTTATATTCATTCTTGTCCAACTGCAAAGCAGATGCCGGATTAGATTGAGAAAGGAACGGGCGGTTCAGAGGTGTAGTACCATCTGTATACATACCATTACCATAATCATACATAGTGAAGCCACGAGAGTCTTTTTTGATACTGCCGTCTGCATTACGTATATACAAAGGATAGATAGGTGCGATATTATTAGTTATATAAAATAAGTTCGTAGAACTTCCCGAAGTCGTTTGCTCATCAGGATAACGGCTCACGATATTAGAGTAAGCAACATTAGCACCTACTTTCAACCACTCCTTCACTTGGTAATCAGCTTTCAGACGGAATGAGAGACGGGCAAATGATGAGCCCGGAATAAGACCGCTGTCATCCAGATAACCGGCTGACATATAATAGTTCATTTTCTCAGTAGAGCCGCTGATGTTCACATTGTATTCCTGACGTAAGTTACCATTATCAAGCAACTCTTTTTCCCAGTCATCAGGAGTAATGTAATAGTCTCCATACACTCTGCCGAGTTTTGCATTCGGATTGAGTTTGCCATCCACGCCAATATAACCTTCACCATTGGGAACTGTATAGACAGGGTATCCTAAACCATCTTTGCTAAACAACAATGAATTGATGTATTGGTTACCGGTCATTCCATTAGACAGAACTCTGTTGGGATCTCCACCTGCATAACCGTTCAGCATTGCTGTATAGTAGTTCTCAACATATTCCTGGGAAGAAGTCATCACATCGTAATTAGATACACCGCGACGGTTAGTACCCCACTTGGCATCCAAATTCACAGTAGCTTTTCCTGTAGCTCCTTTTTTCGTAGTAACCAGAATTACACCATTAGCACCACGTGCACCATACAAAGCGTTAGAAGCAGCATCCTTCAATACCGTCAAACTCTCAATATCCTGTGAGTTGATAGCTGAAATGTCACCATCGTAAGGAACACCATCTACTACATACAACGGATTATTACTTGCCGACAGAGAACCGACACCACGAATACGTACGGTAGACCCGGTACCCGGTTGTCCATTACCACTCGTTGTCTGCACACCAGCTACCTGACCCGACAGTGCATTAGATATATTGGAAACCTGACGCTCCGCAATTTTATCAGCCTTGATAGTGGAAGCCGAACCAGTAAACTGGGACTTCTTCGCAGTTCCATAAGCAACCACCATTACTTCGTCAAGCATCTCAGCATCAGACTTCATGATAACTTTTACAGTAGGTTTAATAGCCACTTCTTGCGTCTGCATTCCAATGTACGAAACCTGCAAAGTCTTCGCAGAACTAAGCCGCTTTTATTTTGTTGATATTAAGTGATTTAATTATTTCATGGAACTTTGAATTAAATAATTGGAAAAATGTAATATTCTGTTTTTTAATCATATATAAAGTAGCAATATATATTTGTATCTACCCAAATTATCCCCAATTGATAGATTATTTATCTTATTATAAGGATATTGTCATTTTATAATAGAGCAAAATACGGTATCAGACAGATACTACAAGGTTAAACCAGTAAATTAGTGTGTAAAATTATTAGTATCACTATTAAAAGCCTGGCTGGCAAACTGTACATAAAACAGATTCAATATATTGTTTTAGTTTTTCATAGATAACACCTGCGTGACTAGTATTAATACAAATGTTTTTCGTTCAACAACCACTTGGTAATAGCACAAGAAGATTATAACAAATAAAGCATTGTTTTTCATCCATCAACTGTCATCTTATTGTTTACATTTATTTTTTATATATATTTGCTTATTAAAATTCAGAGAATAAAAAAAGAAATATCAAATATTAATATGTTTTACAAAAGGCCAAATACTACTATACAAGAAACCTCTTATTTAGATAAATAACAAAAAGTGCCACATGCTAAATCATGTGGCACCTCTACCGATTATTTATATTAGATATAGACTTTTACCGTAATTTATTCAGGCAATTCCAATGTTTCTGTGAAACCACTGTATAAAATACCATATCCCCCTTCTACGGCTACAGCTCCACGCATCGCAAACATCAATGCATTACCCTGACGTTGCATTCCAGCAGGAGTAAAATACACCATTCCATAAGTGGCATCTTTATATCCGGTAGCTTGCAAATCCCAGTTAACCAAAGACTGTCCGTCATCACTCAATGTGAAAACGAATGGGTAACCTTCTGTGATACAATCCGGTAATTTGTAGATATTACCTTCTTTTGCCTTTAATATAGGTTGTTCCCATGCCTGACCGAATAGTTGGGAAGAATAAACTCCTATGCCATAATCCTCCCATGTAAGTCTTCTCTGAGCGGTAACGGTTATTTCGCCACACTGAGCAGGTGACAATGTGCTTTCATCATTTATGGTTAGTGTAATTTCATATTTGCCAGTCGCACTTAAATTATCTACAGAACCAAAATTCAATTCAGCGTAACCTACAGCTTCATCTTTAGCAAATGCCACATTGGAATTGTTCAAGGTGAACAGACCTTCTTCAGTTGTAGCTTCGTCCATACTAATGCTAACAGAAGCCTCTACACTTGTATTTCCACGGTATACAGGGACTTTGATAATACCGTTATCTTCAGCACCAACTTCCACACTCATCTGAGTGGACGCAAAAGCAGCTTCAACTCCACTAATGTCATATTTTGTACCTTCCGCATCTGTATCACAGGAGGTAAAAGCTACCAAGCAAAGTAATACGGCAGCACATGCTTTTATTGTATATAGTTTCATATTTTCCTTCATTATAATAGATTTCTAAATTACTGAACTATAGGATTCTGGTCAGCCGAGGTTATGTTCTCGTTACCATCTATTTCAGATTGTGGCAAAGGAAGGATAAACAACGGAGAAGCAGCATTTGTATTTTTCGTTGTTACTTTTTCCGTATGGTTAGAACCTTCATAATTGCGGTTGTATCCCAAGCCTAAACGTTGCATATCAAAAATACGACCAGCCTCACCCCAAAGTTCAACGCGACGTTGGAATAAAATTTCATCCATCAATGTTGATAGCGGAGCATTAGTGTCCGAGTTGTAAGTGTTATCATCTGTACGGGTTGCCAAACGTTCATCAAACTTACTATCTCTCATGTTTCCTAATGCCTTAATTGTAGTGCGGGCAGCGTCATACTGTTTTTGATGACATTCAGCTTCTGCTTTTATCAATATCATCTCTTCTGCTCTCATAAGCAAGTAATCACCGGTACGGGTAGTATAATCAGCCATTTTGAATTTAATCTGGCAGTAGCTGGTATAAGAAGAAGCATTTTCTTCTTCACTGGAGGGAATTGCTCCACGGAACCAAGCCGTTTTACGCTCATCCGTATTCGAGATAAGTTTATATAAACCTGTACTTATGCATTGGCGTGCTTTAGAAGCGTACATACCTGGAGCATCCGCATCCATATGCGAGAAGAAACTTGCAAAACCGCTGGATTGGTCTGCAATAATTTCCATGCCCCATAAAACATCGGCAGTTTTTACGCTATTATTTCCTCCCAATTCAGCTATAGTTGCCACTTTCAATGAAGGTTTCTTCAAAGCTTCAGCTGCTGCCGAGGCCGCGCCTGCATAATCATGTTGTACAAGGCAAATACGTGCCTTGATGCCATTTGCTACATAGTAATCCACATGAGATACATGTGTCTGCTCTTTTACACTAATGCTTCCTAACAAATCAATGGCCTTATCTATATCAGTATTTATTTGCGTGTAAACAGCCTGAACCGTTCCTCGCGGACTTCCTTCCGAACCGGCCACTGTCGGAGCGGAATATAAAGGTACACCCGGTGCGTCTTCATGCCCTTTGTATGTCTGCTGATACAATTGTATCAGATAATAGTAAGCGTAAGCACGCATGGCATACGCCTGTCCAATTACGCTGTTCTTAAGTTCCGGATCACCTCCCATTGTACTTTCCGAAGCAATGATATAGTTCACATTGCTGATGATGGTGTAGTAGAAATTCCAGATAGAATAAGAACGTCCGGCCTTATTGGAATAATCTCCATGAACATTCAAGCGATAATCCTCGTAGAACCATCCTTGTCCCTGTTCTTTCATCAAATGGTCGTCAGCCATCAAGTCTGCCAGCAAATTGATGGCAGTCTGTCCGCAGTTTTCCGAGCCCCAGTTTGAACTCCATCCTGCCACATACAGCATACGATACACTCCATTTATAGCGGTTTCCGCGCTACTTGCATCAGCAAATATCGTAGAACCGGATACTTTATCAGTCGGCTCTGTATTCAACTCATCAGCACATGAACTGAACGAGAGAAGGCCGATTAAAGAAAATATATATATTATTTTTTTCATCTTTTATACTATTTAATCAGGTTTAGAATGTGATATCAATACCGAATAAAACTGTTCTTACAGGGACATAGCCAAAGTTAGTGCCACCAGTGAAGTTATACTGAGGGTCCATACCCTTGAGGTGATTAAACAGCACTACGTTGTCGGCTGTTGCAGTCAGACGAACTGATTCAAATCCTACAGATTTCATCAGTTTTGAAGGTAAGGAGTAACCCAAAGCAATGTTTTTAATCGCAAAATACGAAGCATTAATCAGATTATCATTAGTCGTAATGTAGCTCTTTCCGATTTCAATGCGCGGGATATCTGTAATATCACCCGGATTCTTCCAAGCACGTTCCAGCATTTTACTCTTAGCCTGTCCCACATAGTTGCCATACAATAATGTGTTATAAATGCCATCCAGCACCTTACCGCCGATAGAGTAAGTACAGAGTATGCTTAAATCAAATCCTTTATATTTAAAGGTATTTCCGATAGAACCATACAAGTCAGGAATACGGCTATCTTGGATTTCCTTACAAGCAGTTGCTTTAGCCATATCATTTGTGATATACTTTTCTCCTTTTACTCCGTTTTCATCTGTATCCCATGCCCAGTATAGCTGCTCTCCGGTTGCCGGATCAACGCCGGCGGATGTCGCTGTATAGAATGAATATAAAGTTTCACCTTCACGGATGATGTAAGATCCGGAAATGATTTCCGGTTTGTCAGCCAGTTGTAATACCTTATTCTTAATAGTAGAACCGATAAGTGTCAAGTTCCATGTAAAAGGAGTATCCTTAAAGATATCAACGCCTAAGGTGACGTCAACACCCGTGTTACGCATACTGCCTACATTCTTGTTATAACCATCGAATCCGAGTGAAGTTGCCATCGGGAAAGACATCAGCATATCCGTGGTCTTGCGTTGATACCACTCGATAGTAGCCGAAATGCGATCAAACACCTTAGCTTCAATACCAATATTCAGATTGGCATTTTTCTCCCATTTCAAATCTTTATTTTCCAGAGAAGTAACAGCGGCACCACTCATTGACGAGTTTGCATACCCCAAATCATAAAATGACTGCCAAGCGTAGAAGTTCTGTCTTGTACCATCCAAGATAGCGTCATTTCCTTGTACACCGTAACTGGCTTTAAGAGAAAGATTGTTGATCCACGTTAAATCGCTCATAAAATCTTCGTGGGAAATACGCCAATTGCCACCGACAGACCAGAACTTACCCCAGCGGTTATCTTTGTAGAAACGGGAAGAACCGTCGGTACGGAAACTTGCAGAGAGGTAATACTTATCAGCAAAATCATAATTCAAACGCGATAATACAGACTGGACCGCATAATTGTTCTGGTAAGAAGATGCACCGGTTATAGTAGTTGCCGCATCCAGTTCGTAAAGCCCTCCAAATGGGAACCCCGTCTTGGTAGCCGACAAGTAATCATATCTGTATTTATAAAATTCATGTCCTACTAAAGCTTCAAAATGGTGATTGCCAAACTTCCTGTCATAAGTCAATAGCTGGTTGAAAGTGTAGCTAAAAGTGCGTGCAGTAGCCTTTTGTATAGTACCTTTCACTGAAACAGAGTTACCATTATATGGGTTATAATAAGTTGATCCTGCTGCATTAATCAAATCAAAACCATAGTTTATTGAGAATTTCAATCCTTCCAGAAATGTATTTTTCAAATCACCCAGTTCTGCATAGATGCGTCCACTCAAATTGTCACTTAAAGTAGAATACTTGTCATCATATAGCGTAGCAATAGTATTCCATTCAGAATTCGCTCCCGCAGGTCTGTTCTTTCCGTAATCGAATACAGGATCACCTAAGTTGTCGTAAACAGTGGCGCCATTTGCATCTTTTTCATACACAGGAAAAATAGGGGCCATTAATTGTGCGGAATACCAGACATTAGATGAACCGGATGAATTTTCAACAGCCGTATTACTCTCATTACGAGAATAGTTAGCGCTCATCCCTGCTTTTAACCAATTGGTTACTTCAGAGTCTATATTCAAACGTCCGTTGTAGCGGGAAAATTTAGTGGTTTTCAGCAATCCCTCTTCATCCAGATAACCTAAAGAAAACATATATTTAGTCTTATCACTTCCACCACTGAATGAAGCAATATATTCTTGGCGCAAAGGATTCGATTTCAATGCTTCATCCAGCCAGTCTTCGCTGTATCTTAATTTTGCATCACTGCGAACTTTCCCTGTAGTAGGATCTATTAATTCGGTTATACTATAATTAAAAGGATTATACTGTTCGTTTTGTCCCAGCATAGCGGTAGCTCCACTTTTCATTGCCTCTAAAGCAGCAGGACCTGCCAATTCGGGAGAAAGTCCGTTATTGATAATCTGATTATTTTTGTACGATTGAAAAACAGTTTCCAGATATCCGGCTTCATCCATCGTTTCATAGCGCGGAATGGCACGAGAAGAAACGCCCCAATTGGCTTTCAGATTCACTTTCACTTTACCGGAATTCCCTTTTTTAGTTGTAATCATAATTACACCATTGGCACCTCTGGAACCATAAAGGGCACCTGCTGAGGCATCTTTCAACACTGTCATTGTTTCAATGTCGTTAGGGTTGATTGCAGAAATATTTCCATCATAAGGAACACCGTCCACTACATATAGTGGTGATTGCGAAGAGTTGATAGAACCATAACCACGTACCACAACAGAAGAACCTGATCCCGGTTGCCCTGACCCAGAAGTCGTCTGCACTCCGGCTACCATACCATCTAGCGCTTTAGTAACATTTGCAATGGGTCTTTCTTTAAGTTTCTCTGATTTAATAACTTCAGCAGAGCCTGTAAAGGATTCTTTCTTTGTTGTACCATACGCTACCACCATTACTTCCTCTAACATTTCAGCGTCTGATTTCATGAAAATCTTCACATTAGGTTTGATTGCGACCTCTTGTGTCTTCATACCAATATACGATATTTGAAGCGTTTTCGCAGAACTATGCGTTAGCTATATTGTTGATATATAGCAATATATTAATAGCACAGGAACTTATTATTCCATAATAGTATTTTGTAATTGATTGATTAATAAATATATAAATAAAGTAATATGAATATACATCTACCTAAATTATACTAAAATACTCACATAATATATTTACTAACAATGTATTAGCAATAAAACAATGATATAAATGAACTATAGAATAAGTATTATGCGTTTGAATCTGCAGTAAAGTGTAAATAATAGTTGTTTTTTGAATTAAAAAATTGCAAATTCACAATAGGAATAAGGGAATTCTATATTTAGTTCTGATTTTTTACTATAGTACCAGCTTTTATAACTAAATATAATGTTAATGTCTATACCTCCGCTAGTATTTAATGATGGCATAGGTCAAAACGATAAATAGAATATATTCCTGTATATATTATCGACCTATATGAATTCCTCATCTGTAACCATAGTGCAATAACCCTGAAGAGAAAGATGAAAAAGAAAAATAGAACAAAAGTACTTGAATCATATTGTAACAATCGATGATGTACGCATAAGATTACAATGTACGAACTTAATAAATGCGCCAGAAGATTCAATCGTAATTGAAACTTTTGCTATATTTGCCAATAAATTAAATTATGATTGAATATGAAAAGCTATATACCCCGTCCTTTATATACCAATAGGATAGAACCATTTATCGGTAAGGATTTAATAAAAGTGATAACCGGCCAGCGTAGAATAGGCAAGAGTTATATCCTTTTGCAAATATCAGACATAATAAAAGAGAAAACACCGGAAGCTAATATTATCTTTATAGACAAAGAGTTATTAGCTTTTGCGGATATGAAGAATTATATGGATCTCTATCAATATGTTCTGAAAAAGGCGACAGGGCATAATTATAACTACCTTTTTGTCGATGAAATACAAGAGATAGAGGAATTCCAATTATGTTTGCGGAGTCTATTAAATGAAAATATATGCGACATCTACTGTACGGGAAGTAATGCTAAAATGCTTTCCGGTGAACTTGCGACTCATTTGGCTGGAAGATATATTGAATTCCCGGTTCATTCACTCAGTTATGAAGAGTTTTTGAGATTCAACCAACTGCAAGATTCTCCAGAAAGTTTAAGATCATATCTTACGTTTGGAGGAATGCCCTATATTCATAATTTAGCGATGAATATAAATGTTATATTTGAATATTTGAGAAATGTTTACTCTACTATTCTGTTGAAAGATGTGGTTGCTCGTGAATCAATCAGGAACGTGTCGTTTTTAGAGAATCTGGTAGGTTATTTAGTCGATAATACCGGTTCTCTTTTTTCCGCTCAAAATATCAGTAAATATCTGAAGTCTCAGCAAGTAAACATACCTACACAAACAATCCTGAACTACCTGAAAGCATTATGCAATAGTTTTTTTGTTTACAAGATACAACGAGCGGAAACTCAAGGAATAAAAATCTTTGAAATTGGAGAAAAATATTATTTTGAAGACTTGGGTCTGCACAACGCCATACGACATTTTGATTTCCGGAGGGACATCAATAAGTTGATAGAGAATGTTGTATGCATAGATTTATTAAGGTATGGTTATGAAGTATATGTCGGAAAGAATGGGAATAAGGAAATTGATTTTATAGCTTCTAAAGGTGATCATAAAATCTATATCCAAGTGGCGTATATACTTCTCGATGAAGCAACCGTTCAGCGGGAGTTCGGTAATCTACTGGAAATTCCTGACAATTATCCTAAATATGTAATCACTATGGATGAAATGCAGAGTGGGGGAAATTATCAAGGAATCAAACAAATTTCGCTACGGGATTTCCTATTGGCGGAAGATAAGGAAAAGCTATGAGTTGATTATCTTACCTTTACTTTTGAGCATAAGAAAGGAGGTGTGTCGACACACCTCCTATTTAGAGAATTTGTAACGCTATTTTTTTACGTCTAATTCTTTTTAGAGGGGCAGTATATTTTGCACACACCCTCTATGGTTAATATTATTTTGGAGTAACTGTTTTTACGGCAAAGTAATAATGACAACTCCGTCTGAAGTAGCTCCATTAAATCCACCGGAAAGTTCTTCAATATAATAATAAGGCGCCAATTGGATAGTCTTTTCATCAACTACCTTATTGAATTCAGTAGTCATTTCTTGGAAATTAGAAGGATGGTAAGCAATGACATCACCACCACCGACATAATTCAAGCCAATAGCAAATTTATTGTAAAGAACAGCACCATCCTCAATCCAAAAATCTAAATTAGATACTCTGGCTGTTGAAAGCGTAAAGTCTCCAACTAAATCAGCCGGTACCCCGTTAGTATAGTAACCATCATAAGGTTTAACTACGCGATAACGGTTAAAACCTTCAGCCTTGAATACTTTTACTTTGTTTGTACCTCCGAAGAAGTAGTTATCCGTAAACGTTCCCTCTCCAAGCTCTTGCCAGTTGTAATCTTTGCTTACAGTAAAAGAAGCCTGGGCAGATCCGCTTATCGCAATATCTCCCTCCGGTACAGACAATGCTAATGTAACGGTTATTACCTGACTTATCTGTAAAGGGGTAACATCAACCGTTACAGTCGTTTTGTTTTCGCCGGCAGCAAAATTAAAGCCGGTAACAGTGCATCCCTCAAATGGCACTTTATTGAGTACAGCAGAAATAGTAATATCTCCGCTATACGCTGAAGCTGTATTCGAACGAAGCAAATCTATTGTAAAAGTCGGTTCTGCAGGCGACACAACAACACCATCCAAAGATTTGGAAATAAAGGTAACTCCCTGCCCCTCTCCTTCAGTATACAAAGGTCCTTCTTGGTCTGTGCTACAAGCAGAGAACAGCAATACTGTCAAAAGAGACAATAAGACTGAAATTCTATTGATATATTTCATAATGTTTTTTCCTCTAAAGTTTGTAAAATGAATCATTCTTTATAATCTCCCACCGGATTTTGGTCAGTTTTTACATCCATGTTCACATTACCGTCGAATTCACTCTGCGGAATAGTCAATACCCACATATAGCATTCCGGATCGTCTGTCGGACGATTGCCCAGTAAGGCATCAGAAGGCCATCCCATAGCGGCTGTACGACGGAATCCTTGTTTCAGACGACGTAAGTCATAGATACGTCCAAACTCGCCCCATAACTCAACACGACGCTGTATAATGATTTCTTCGAGTAGCGAACCTGTATAATCGCTACTTGTAGCTCCCAGACTTGTGCCGGTCTTCGTGCAGGTATATCCTTCTACACGTTTATCCATGACAGCTTTCAAATCCTCAATGGCAGGTGCAGTTTCACCCAAACGGCATTCTGCTTCGGCAGCCGTCAGATACATTTCTTCTACACGCATCCAGATGTAGTCTCCGGTCCAAGTTTGTCTGTCGGAGAACTTAAATTTCTCTTGCTGATAACCGCCGGACTTATTATTTTCATTTTCCGGATCCCACCATGCCTTACGGGCATCTGCCGGGTTAATCAAGCCATATAACTCTTTGCTAATCTGCTTACGGGCTTCTGCTCCATACTTTCCGTCACCTCTCTCGTCGCAAGCATCCATATGCGTAAAGAAGCCGGCATACATACCAGATTGGTCGGAAATAATTTCAGCTCCCCACATCACATTACCAGCGGAAGAATCATTCAACCCGGAAAAGCTTGAAACTGGCAATACAGTGCAACCACTAACCGTAATAGCATTTTTCGCTGCACTTTTGGCAGTAGCCCAGTCTTCCATAACCAATGCTATACGTGCCTTGAGTCCCAAAGCGACAGCATGGTTAATGTGACTGACATGTTTCCGCTTTATTCCGTTCAGCATATCGACAGCTTTATTGATGTCCGAAGTAATCTGGTCGTAAACCTCTTGCACAGTCGCACGTGCCTTGCCCGCAGTACCTGCAACGGTTGGTTCAGTATAGATAGGACAACACTGTTCCGACTCATGTCCTTTATAAGTGCGGGCAAAACTTTGTGCCAGCATGAAGTAAGAATAAGCACGTATGGCATAAGCTTGTCCTATCACATAGTTAATCTCATCTGTTGTGCCCTCCATTGTTTCTTCAGCAGCAATAATGTAGTTTGCATTAGAGACCCATGTATAATAACCATTCCATAAATCGTAAGAACGCCATGCCCCGCTGGAATAGAACGATTTCACGTTATAAAGACAGTCGTACCAGAACCAGCCACTGCCTTTAGCACTCATTATCAGATCCTCGCCCATAACATCAGCCATCAAATTATAAGAACTGATACCAAAACTTTGGTGAGTGTTGCCTGTAGGAGACCAGGAAGCGTACATAGAACGATAGATACCATTCAGAGGAACCAAAGCCGCATTGGCATTTGCCAGCAGCCCATCTCCGGACATAGAGTCGGTAGGAGCTGTTTGAAGTGCATCGTCCAAGCAAGACGACAAACTTGCACAACCCACAAAACCAGCAAAAATATATTTGAATATCTTTTTCATACTTGTTTTTATCTTAAGTAAATATTAGAAATTAATTTCGACACCTAATGACCAGGTCTTATTAGGCGAATAAGAGTAGCTTGTCTCACCGCTAAAGTTGTACTGCGGATTCATACCTTGTAAGTGAGTGAACAATGCCAAGTTATCTATAGAACCGAAAACACGTACAGAGCCCAATTTTGCCTTTTGCATCCATGCCTTTGGCAATGTGTATCCTAATGTAATGTTCTTAATAGCAAAGTAGGACGCATCTACTAAGAAACGATCATTTGTTGTATTTTTTCCTGCAATCTCAATACGGGGAACATCAGTGATATCACCTGGTTTCTGCCAACGACGCAGCGCATGTTCATTCCATGCATTATTGTAGTACATATTATTCATAGAAGCACTGTACAAACCATCGTACACCTTGCCACCCAAAGAATAAGTAGTCAAGATAGAGAGGTCAACACCTTTCCAGGAAAGGTCAGTACCAATACTACCATAAAGATCTGGAATACGGCTTCCTAAATAATACTTGCTTTGGGCAGCTTTTTCATAATCACTGCTGATACGTTCGTTAATCATGTTGCCTTCATCGTCGGTATCATATACCCAATACAACTGAGCGCCGGTTGCAGGGTCAACGCCTGCAGCTTTTGCCATATAGAATGTATTGATAGGCAGGCCTTCTTTGATGCTATAAATACCATCGATTATTTCCGGAGTCTCTCCTGTCAGTTTTAACACCTTATTTTTTACAGTAGAACCCATCCAAGTGATATTCCAGGTAAAATTGTTAGTCTTGATAGGAGTACCCTTGATTTCTAATTCAAAACCGCTGTTACGCATGTCACCAACATTAGCATTATAGCCACTGAAACCGGTAGAAGTAGCCATCGGGTAATTCAACAACATATCGGTAGTCTTCTTATTATAGTACTCAGCATTAACACTTAAACGGTTGTCAAAGAAAGACGCTTCAACACCAATGTTGAAATTGCCGCTTTTTTCCCAGCTCACATTCTTGTTCTCCAATGTAGATACCAAGCCACCAATCTGGTTAGAATTAGCCCAACCCAGATCGTAAAGACTCTGCCACAAATAATAGTCGCTGGTATATACTCCACCAGAAATCTTCAGAATATCATCATTACCTTGCTGTCCATAGCTGACTTTAAAAGAAAGATTGTTTATCCAACTGACATCTTCCATAAATGCTTCTTTAGAAATACGCCAATTTCCACCGACTGACCAGAATGTACCCCAACGGTCGTCTTTATAGAAACGAGAAGAACCATCTGTACGAAGAGAAGCAGAGAAATAATACTTTTCATCATAGTTGTAGTTAAAACGTCCTAACCATGATTCGATACGGTAATTATCTGTATAAGAGTCTGCATCGCTAAGGGTTGTACCCGGACGCAATTCCAGAATACCATCCACCAAATTAGTCTTTGCTGCTTTCAGATATTCATATTGGTAAGCATAGAATTCATGACCAGCCATCACATCGAAATTATGAAGACCAAAGGAACGGTTCCACATCAACAGTTGATTGAAAGTGTAACTCTGCATACGAGTACTGTATTTAGACAACAAACCACCAGCAGCAGCCTGATTGCCATGATACATATTCATATAATTCATTTGAGATGCCTGACGATAGTCCATACCAAAGTTTATAGCCAACTTCAAGCCCTTTAACACTCCGAAATCATCCTTATCAGAGCCAAAAGTTAATCCGGTACGCAAACCGGCAACATCATTCTTTACGCTTGACTTATCATCCAGCAAGCCCCCCAACGGGTTATAATCAGAATAACTACCCGGACGACCGCTTTCACCATAATCCAATTGTGGATGGCCATCCTCTCCTAAAGCATTATTACCCTGTGCATCCTTTATATATACCGGGAAAAGCGGAGATACAAACTGTGCAGAATACCACACATTAGATTGAGAACTACCAGTATATTGACTGTAGTTTGATACAGAATGCGTCAATGACGTATTCAGATTCGCGCTGAACCAGTCCGTCACTTCAGAGTTTATGTTAGCACGTGCACTATAACGCTGGAATCCGGTAGTTACCAAAATACCATCTTCATTTAAGTATCCCAAAGAGAACATATATTTGGTTTTCTCAGTACCGCCAGTCAGTGACAGCTGATGTTCGTGACGAAAAGCGTTATCTTTTTGAAGTGCATCCATCCATCTTTCATCCCATGCGGAAGTTGCATCAGCACGCACTGTCCCGGTTGCTGGGTCAATGATATTCCCCCAAGTATAGTTCTTAAACGGATTATATTGTTCACCGCCCAACGTACCGCTCAAGCTATTACGGGCAGCAGCTTCTGCATCGGCCCAAGCATATCCGTTGGTAAATGCAAAACCGTTGCGCAAACCTTCGTAAGTCAACTGTACATAATCTTTCTGACCGACCATATTATACTCTTTAAGTGCACGTGAAGACCAGCCTACGGTAGAACGCCAAGTAACCTGAGTCTTGCCTTCTTTACCTTTTTTAGTCGTAATCATCACAACACCATTGGCACCACGAGCACCATAAAGAGCACCGGCAGAAGCATCTTTCAGAACTGTCATTGATTCTATATCAGAAGGATTGATAGAAGACAATGTACCATCATAAGGAATACCATCCACTACATACAGCGGACTCTGTGATGCATTAATAGAACCATAGCCACGAATTACAACTGAAGCTGATTCACCCGGTTGACCGGTTCCAGAAGTAGTCAAAAGGCCGGTAGCTTGTCCTTCAAGTCCTTTTGATACATTCGTGATAGGACGAGACTGCAACTTCTTGTTGTCGATTGTAGAAGCCGATCCTGTAAATGAGGATTTCTTCGCCGTACCGTAAGCGACTACCATGACTTCATCAAGCATTTCAGAGTCAGATTTCATAAATACTTTCACAGAAGATTTGATAGCTACCTCTTGTGTTTGCATACCAATGTACGAAATTTGCAATGTTTTCGCAGAACTATGCTTTTAATATTGTATTGACAATAAAGCAGTTGATGTTCAGTAAAGAACTATGCATATAACGATTAAAATATTGTAATATACTAATATTTAGCACAGTAATAAATAGCAGTGTTTTTTTTGTGTCTACCGCAATAATACTTGATTTTAAACTTAAAACTCTAATTACGAGAGTATTATTGTTATATAAAAATCATAATGAAGCACAGGACTGATACTATGCGTTTCGATTTATAGAGAATGTGTAAAATAGCGAATGCTTTAATTCGTGTTTTACCAATAGCTTATATGTCCGCAAAAAAAAATAAAGGAATAAGGTTTAAAGTCTCATTTTTTTATAAAGAACTAGAAGACGATTTGCCAATACAATGAAGAAGTAAAAGAATAAGTATATGCTCAAGCTCAGTTTTACCCCCAAGAGTTGGAGCTTGTACTTTACCACCATACATGAGAAGCTTCAGGCAGTAATGTTTCAGATAAATCTGAAATTACAGACAAATAGCTTGAAGTTATTTACGAGACAAGTGATATTTATATACAAAACATCCTTTGGAACTTACCTGTCTTACTATTGATTATCAAAAGGTTACAAAAAGTCTATTTCCTACTTACAAGAAGTTAAGAGTTTGTAGACAAAGAGTTAACTTCTTGTTGGCAAACTCTTAACTTCTTGTAAACAGGAAATATTAGTTTTTTTGTTTGTTTACAGTGTGAATCAAAAAAGCCAATACTAGTGAAACTTTAAGAGCAGATAATATAGAATGTACAAAGCAATTATATCTCGGTTAGAACCTCAAGTTATATTCAGAGAAAAACAGGTGGATTATTAGGAAAAGGAAGGGGTATTATTCAATTTCATAAAGTGGATGGAAACGATAAAAAGAACATTTTACCCAAAATGTTATCTCTTCATCCACTAAGTCTATAATTTTAATTTTAATATGCAAAAGAGAGGATAATGAGAAAATAGAAAATAAGAAGAATAGAACAAAAAAGCAAGAAACGTTCTGCTGGTAAATCCACTAAGTAAAAGGTGCAACCCGTTTTATCCGATATCCCTAAGATTTCATGATAAGTAGTTACACCTTATACTTTAGTAGGTTTTACTTCCCTTTTTTACGATGAGCTAACGAGTGGTTTTTCTCTAAATCACTTATTATTGTCATATCCATTACATTGGTATATATTTGCGTGGTTTTCACACTCTTATGCCCTAACAATTTCTGTACAGTTGTAATATTTACGCCATTATAAATCAGCAACGTTGCATTAGTATGTCGCGCAGTATGGAATGACACTTTTTTAGGTAGTCCGGCTAATCGTGCAATTATAATTAGTTCCTTGTTTACATTCGAATTGTCTCTCAGATGAAAAAAGTCTTGTAGATTTGCCTGATATTTATTCAGAATTTGGATTCCTTTCCCGCAAAACAGCAGATATAACGGAAGCCGGACTTCGGTACCAGTCTTGATAGATTTATATATCAACCAAGTCTCCTGGTGCATCTCGACTATGTTTTCCGGTTTCATATTTACAAAGTCAGAGTATCTCATGCCAGCATAACAGCAGAATAAAAAAGCATCCAGTGTCTTCTGGTATTTTGTATGCCGTCCTGTCAATTGCAGAGTTTCCAGCTTTTCTAATTCTTCCGGAGACAAATGGGTGTGCCCGTTTTCCACAGTCTTTATTTTATATTTTCTAAAAGCATACTTCTGTATATCCATATACTCCTTATTAATAGCCACATTGATATGACGCTTTAAATGCTTCATATGCTTAGCTATCGTGTTGGTATGGTACCCTTTAGATTGCAGATAATACTCGAATGATGATATGAACTCAAAAGTCATTTCAGAGAAGGTCACCCCCTTCTTGAAGTCTTGTAGCAATGCGACGGTAGACAAGTGGTTTCGTTTCGTACTTTCCTTCAAGCCTGAAGTCATTATTTCCTGCCTGAAGAAGGGAATAAACAATGACTTGTCCTCCTGTTCTTGCTTTTCAGCCAACACTTCCTTCAAGACATCGAGAGTTATTGGCTTCCCCTGTTGCCAAAGTTCAAGCTCGCGCTTTTCTATCATTGCCATAAATTCATAAATCAATCGATTTAAGGCATCAGCATTGGGATGGTTTTTTACTAGTAGTTTTTTCGCATCCCATTGATCGGGTCTTAGGTAAACTTTGGTCGAAAAATACTTCTTCTTTCTGTTCAGATAGGCCTCTACTTGCACCAGAGCCATTCCCCTTTTATTAAGGCTCTTTTTCCGGTTGTAAACTAAACTGTAAATAATCTTGTTCATCTTTAGTTGTTTTAGTTAATACTATGAACAAATAAGACGGTATAATGTGCTACATAAGAATTAAATAAGACTTAATATCTGTAAAAGTGCCAATTATAGGGCATTTTTTATTTTGTATTTCCTTTATAAAAAAAGGTGAATCTACGTAAAATGACTTTCAAATTAGTTCCATCGCACTACGTTTTTAACACATTTTGTTTAAAAGTAGCATGTTGTATTAAGGAACAGGGCATAAGGGAGTGCTTCAGAGTGATAGCATTTGGATAGTCATTTAGGTTTTTTAAGTGCGAAAAATCTGCTGTTAAGCATAAAAAACGTATTTTGCTTAACAATTTGATAGATTTACAAGGTTTTTTCAACAAAATAGTTGTTCGTTTCAGTTTTATTAATATATTTGCATTTTGTTAGAGTAAAGAAACAATTAATGTAAAGTTAAACTTTAAGAGAGAATTTATGAAAAGAAAATTAATGCTGTTATTGGCCTGTCTTTTTGTTGGAATAGGCCTAGTAACTGCCCAAACTCAGACAATCACGGGTGTTGTGATTTCTGAAGAAGATGGGCAGCCAGTTATTGGAGCCTCTGTATTGGTAAAAGGTACTCAATTAGGTACTATTACTGGTGTAGATGGTGATTTTACTTTACCGAACGTACCAAGTTCTGCGAAAACATTGCAAATATCTTACATTGGTATGCAAACACAAGAAGTAGCGATTAAACCTCAAATGAAAATTGTGATGAAATCCGATAGCGAAATGCTTGAAGAGGTTATGGTTGTTGCTTATGGTACTGCAAAGAAATCTGCTTTTACAGGTTCGGCAAGTGTTGTTTCCTCCGATCAAATAGGTAAGATTCAGACTTCTAATGTAGCTAATGCTCTGACTGGTAAAGTGTCTGGTGTACAACTGAATACTGCTTCCGGACAGCCGGGGGCAACAACACCTACTATTCGTATACGTGGTATTAGTTCCATTAATGCGGGTAAAGACCCATTGATTATTTTAGATGGTGTACCTTATGATGGCGACCTTAATAATATAAGTAGTCAGGATATTGAGTCGATGACTGTATTGAAAGATGCCGCTTCAAGCGCATTGTATGGTGCACGTGGTGCTAATGGCGTGATTATCATTACTACTAAAAAAGGAAACGCCGGTCAGACGAAAGTGACGGTAGATGCCAAATGGGGTGTGAATACCCGTGCCACTCAAGATTATAATTATGTGACTAGTCCGGCCAAATATTATGAAATGTATTATGGAGCATTGAAAAATTATTTTGTGAATACTCAGGGAATGAGTTCACATGCCGCTCACGTAATGGCTAACCAGAATTTGACTGCGAATAATGATTATGGTTTAGGTTATAATGTGTACACTGTGCCTGTGGGACAGTATATGATCGGTGAAAATGGAAAACTGAATCCTAATGCTGTGTTGGGTAATCGTGTGACATATCAGGGCCAGAATTTCTTATTGTTACCGGATGACTGGACAGATGCGGCATATAAGAATGGCCTGCGACAAGAATACACCGTAACTGCCAATGCTGGTAGTGATAAATCTTCTTTTTACGCTTCATTTAATTATCTGGATAATGAAGGTATTGCAGATAAGTCTGATTATGAACGTTTGACGGGGCGTCTTAAGGCGGACTATCAGCTTAAGGACTGGTTGAAGATAGGAGCTAATATGGCCTATACTCATTATGAATCTAATCAGTTGGGTGATGATGGTAGTTCTGCTTCTTCGGGCAATGTATTTGCTTTGACGCAGATGGCACCGATTTATCCGCTTTATCTTCGTGATGAAAATGGGCAGATTATGACAGATGCTAATGGAATTACACGTTATGACTATGGTGATGGTGCCAATGCTGGTAATAAACGTCCTTATTTAGGACAAAGTAATGCTTTGTCCAGCAATATATTGGATAAAATGACGGCAGAAGGCAACGCTATGAATGCTGTCGGCTTTTTTGAAGTACGTTTCTTGAAAGATTTTAAGTTCACTTCTACCAATAGTGTATATGTGGATGAGACGCGTCAAACTAATGTGACTAATCCGTATTATGGACAATATGCCTCTTCTAATGGTATTGCATATAAATATCACACGCGTCAGTTGGCTTATAACTATCAGCAATTATTGAATTATAAGAAAACTTTTGGTGCGCATAATGTAGAAGCTATGGCCGGACACGAGTCATATCGTTACAAATACTATTATTTGTATGCTTCAAAATCTAATATGTTTGATCCTAACAATCCGGAATTGGTAGGTGCCATATTGGATGGTTCGGCCAATTCTTATACTACTGATTACAATACAGAGGGTTACTTTGGCCGTGTTCAGTATGATTATAATGAAAAATATTTTGTTTCGGCTTCTTATCGTCGTGATGCTTCTTCGCGTTTCCATCCGGACAACCGTTGGGGTAACTTCTGGTCTTTGGGAGGTGCATGGATGATTTCAAAGGAAGACTTCTTTAATGCGGAATGGATTAATGAATTGAAGTTGAAAGCTTCTTATGGTTCGCAGGGTAATGATAACATCGGTAATTACCGTTATGTGACAACTTATGAAATTGTGAATGCGAATGGTAATCCGGCGGCGGTTCCTAATGCTATGGGCAATAAGGAAATCACTTGGGAAACGAACGGGAACTTTAATATAGGTGTTGATTTTGCTCTGTTGAGAGATCGTCTGAGTGGTACGGTAGAGTTCTTCAACCGTAAGACTTCGGATATGTTGTTCTCATTCCCCTTACCGCCTACGATGGGATTCACCTCTTATTATTCTAATGTAGGTGATATGCGGAATACCGGTATTGAATTAGAACTGGAGGCTACACCCATTAAGACTAACGATATGAACTGGACAATTAATTTGAACTTGACTCATTATAAGAATAAGATCACTTATTTGTCAGACAAGTCCAAAACGTTGAAAGTCGATGGAGTATCCGGTTATTCTAGCGGTAGCTTCTTCTATGGTGAGGGCGAGCCTTTATACACTTATCATCTATATAAGTATGCCGGTGTTAATGAAAAGGGTGAGTCTTTGTTCTATAAAGACATATTGGATGATAATAAGAATGTGATCGGCGTTGAAACTACAACAAAACCGAGCGAGGCTACGAAACACCTTTGCGGCAGTGCGCTTCCTGATGTATATGGAGGTTTTGGAACAAGTTTTGAATATAAAGGTCTTGATTTCTCTATTGACTTTGCATATCAGCTTGGTGGGCAGGTATATGACAGTGATTATGCTTCTTCTATGGGAATTAGTAAAGGACATGCGTTCCATGTTGATTTGCTGAATGCCTGGACACCGGAAAATACAAACACTGATATTCCTCGTTTCCAATACAATGATTCTTATATGAATCAAAACTCTGACCGTTTCTTGACGGATGCTTCTTATTTAAGTTTGCAAAACATCAATTTGGGTTACACTTTGCCTTCACGTGTTTGTCGTGGCATGGGACTGGAAAAATTACGTGTTTACATATCTTGCGATAATGTATGGGTATGGTCAAAACGTCAAGGACTTGATCCGCGCCAAAGCATAACGGGAAGTGTAACATCTGCTTATTATGCTCCAATGCGTACTATTTCGGGAGGTATCACGCTTACATTCTAAACTTTTAGCAACTATTGAATATGAAAAATATATCTAAATTTATATTGTCGGTTTGTCTTTCTTCATCAGTTTTTATGACAGGATGTATAGAAGAAACACTGCCTACGCAGATAGCTACTGATGATCAGTTAGCTTCATCTGCTAAAGCTACGGAAGCATTGTTATGGGCAATGCCTGCCTACTTTAATACATACCAGATATTACCCTCTCGTCAAGATTACGACTGGGGGTATGGTTCCCTCATGCATATTCGTGACGTTATGACCGAAGACATGCCTATAGTGTATAGCGGCAGCGGTTATGACTGGTATGATAGTTGGGAAACAAACAAAAATCAAGGTGACGGCTATATGATTACACAGTACCATTGGTGGTATTATTATAAGTTTGTGCAAACTGCCAATAATATGATTGGAGCGGTGAATGCGGAAGCAGTCAATTCTCTGCAATTGGGTTATTTGGGTGCCGGACATGCTTTCAGGGCATTGGCTTATCTGGAAATGGCGCAAATGTATGAGTTCTTACCGGTTGAAGGCTTCTCTTCTGTCAACTCAAGTGGAAACGATGTGCTGAACCTGACTGTACCTATCGTAAGAGAAGGAATGACTGAAGAGGAAGCAAGAAATAACCCCCGCGTAACCCGTGAGGTGATGGCTGAATTTATTTTGGAGGATTTAAATAAAGCTGAAGAATATATTGTCAACCTGAAAGAGGCATCTAAAACTTTGCCTCACCAGGATGTGGTATATGGCTTGAAAGCTCGTTACTATATGTGGTTGGGTGACTATGCGAATGCAAAGACTTATGCACGTAAGGCTATCGATGCATCAAGTGTTGCTCCTATGACAGAGGCCCAATGCTTGAGTACGACGAAAGGCTTCAATGACCTTTCATGCTGGATGTGGGGTTCACAGTTGAAGGCGGAAGATGCTCAGGTGAAGAGTGGTATTATCACTTGGACTTCCTGGATGTCAAATGAAACAAAATATGGATATTCCGGTCAGGAACCATATCTGATGATTAACCGTGCTACATATGAAAGAATAAGTAACACTGATTTCCGTAAGAAAATGTGGAAAGCTCCTTCCGGTTCTCTCCTTGAAGGGCAGACTCCGTTTATTAACAAGGAATTCGGTGAAAGTTTGCCGGTTTACGCATCTGTAAAATTCCGTCCGAATGAGGGGAATATGGATGTAAGTAATGTCGGTAATGCTTCCGCATTTCCTGTTATGCGTGTAGAAGAGATGTATTTTATAGAAGCGGAGGCTGCTGCCCATCTAGATGCGGCGGAAGGTAAGCGGCTGTTGGAAACCTTCATGAAGAGCTATCGTGATCCACAATATGTATGCTCCAATAGTGACGTTGTTGAGGAAGCCGTATTCCAGAAACGTGTTGAATTCTGGGGTGAGGGTTTGACATTCTTCGATGTAAAACGTCTGAATATGTCTGTCACTCGCGGTTATCCGGGTACAAATTTCTTTGATACAGCTCGTTTAAATACTAATGGACGTCCGGCATGGATGAATATGAGTGTTGTAAGACAGGAGAGTGATAACAATGCAGCCTTGGTAGGCTTTGGTAATCCTGACCCAACAGATTTTTATATTCCTTGGGTTGAGACTAAAGAATAACTGTGCGTTTAGGATAATCTGATTATAAATATATTAATAGTAATTCGTATGAAAAAACTAAATACATATCTGCTGGCGTTGATGAGTGTATTTGTACTGACTTGGGGTGCATGTACCGACTCGTATGAGTATGATCCGGCTTCAGCTGTTGTTGGTGAAGGTGTATATTTCCCTTCATCAATACAAACTTCCATTACACTAGAGGGTACAGAGGGAAGTTTTAAACTCAAGGTACAACGCACAAAGTCTGAAAATGCCGGTGAGTCCGGTCTGGTCGCGGAGTTTGATGAAGGCGGTGAAAATATTTTCTCTATTCCTGATAAAGTGAAATTTGATGCTGGCGATGCGGAAACTGAGGTTACAATCGGTTATAAGAATCTGGTTCGAGGTACGACCTACAATGTGAAAGTTTCTTTCACGGAAAACACTTCTTATGGTAATTCTTCGCTGACTTTCAAAGTATTGTATCCGGCGGAAGTACTTGAAGAGTGGGAAGTAGTTTCTCAAGATGCTGTCCTGATTGATCAGATGTTTAGTCCTTATGGGGCAAAGGATATCGCTATTTCCGGAATCACGGTTGAAAAAGAAAAGAATACTGCGCAGTATCGTTTTAGAAGCCCGTATGATGCAGATTATTTCATGTCTCTTTTTGGGGAAACTTTGATATTCTCAGAAGAACTTCCTTACATTATATTGGATGGTGAAACTTACAAAAATAATGCTCCGGGACAATATTATATTCCTGCTACAGCGTTAGGATTCAAGATGGTGGATGGCCAAGGCCCTGTGGTGGATGCAGATTGGAATACATTTGGTTCCGTAGCGGGGAATTTGAAGACTGGTGACGGTCCTATTGAAGTGGGAAATCCCCAGTATCCGGCGGTGAGTTTTGACGCTGCCACTCAAATGTTTGATTTTGGTTCATGTTATCATAACTTGGATGGTTATGGATTCTTTGTAATAAACGGAGGCTTTAAACTCTACCTTGATCCTGCTTTGATGGCTCCCGATTTCGATCGTGATTACACGTGGGCTACTGTAGAGGATGGGGACGGTTATTTCACATCCGAAATAGAAGGAAAAAGCTGGATGCAGGTAGTGCAACAAGCTGAGGAGGATCCAACTTTCTTCCGCTTTACCTCGCTGTATGCAGAGGGTGTACATATTTACTTCAACTACGATCCTGAAGCTAAGACATTGACCATGCCAAAGATGCAGCCTACAGGTCTTTCTACTTTCGGTAATGCCATCTATGTAGATGCGGTGGCAGGAAAATGTACTGTAGATGCAGAAGACAAATTTACCTTCACGCTCTCATTCTATTTGGCGGATGAGGAAGGCAACAAGACTGCTGAATTGTTGCAAAGTACTGAAACTTTCCTTTGGGGACGTACTCCGATAGACCTGTTGCAACATGGAAAGAAGATCGATGATTATGTAGGTACGTGGGTAGTGCCTGTTGAGAATGGTGAGCAAAGTGGAAAAATTCCGGTTACAATTACCAAGGCGGATGGGACGACGCTGCTTGTCAGTGGTTTGTCGCTCATGGATAATTATGATGATACGATGGCATTGATGTATGATGAAGAAACCGGACTCTTGGTTTTCGGATACCAACCAGTTGCTTCCATACAGGGGTTTGACGCTTTTGTGGCACCGTTTAATTCAGTAACTGGGCAGTTGACTAGGACTTCTAGCGAATGCTTGGTAGGTGGATTTAATAAAGCCGGTGTCTTGACATTCGTTAATAACCCGGATAATCAGGGAGTTTATGATTCAATGGTGTATGCTGTTACCGGTGGTGGGCAACTCATGCTCATGAGCGGGTTCTGGAACTATCTGGAATGGGAACCTTATGCTCCGGCTGCTTCATTTGGCACGTTGGACAAGGTGGATTTCAGTATGGGGACCAAAAGTGTTGAAGAAGGTATCGTGTCCAAACGTACATATAAAACAGAATTGAATCTGCAGGCTTTTCCGGTGCAACCGAGTAAGCTTTCTTTGAAAGTTCAAAGGACGGCAGTCCAGGGCTTCTCTTTAGTTCGTTGAGAATTCATATAGTATAAAAGGGAAGGGAGTATGCAGTTCATATCTTGAATATTTGCATACTCCCTCTTTTTTTTGTTATTTTATCAATTATACATTTTTTAATTCATACGCTTATGAGAAAACGATTACTTCTCTCTCTTGCACTGTTATGTGCCGTTTCTGTATGGGCTGCCCAACGCTCTTCAGAAGAGGCGTTCAGAGTGGCATGTTCTTTTTTTGAAAAATATGCCACAACGCGTGCCGTTGGCGATGTCCGATTGGTAGCTGTATCAGGTGACTTGTTGAAATATGCTTCTACCCGGGGACTGTCGGGGGAGCCCTCTTTCTATGTTTACAATCAGGGGCAGTCTGCTTATGTGATTGTTTCGGGAGATGACCGTATGAAGCCTGTATTGGGCTATTCGGACTGTGGAGCTTTTGTGACAGGTAATCTGCCTTCTAACATACAAAGTTGGTTGGAAAGTTATCATGCGGTGTATGTAGCTTTGAATGCGGGTGAGCAGGTGGTGAAAGAGCCCCGTCTGCTGATGCGTACGGCTTTTCCGGATATGGTGGAGCCTTTATTGAAAGATATCAATTGGAATCAGGATGCGCCTTATAATAATAGCTGCCCGTTAGATAAAGGTCAACGCAGCATGACCGGCTGTGTGGCTACGGCGATGGCGATGATGTTGAAATATTACAATTTTCCTGTAAAAGGTAAAGGTACTCATTCTTATAAACTTTCATCGGGGATTGAGTGCTCGTTTGATTATGGAAATACAACATTCAGTTGGGATAAGATGCTGTCTCGATACGTCAACGGCAGTTATACAGCCGAACAAGCTGCATCGGTCGCCGAGTTGATGTATGCTTGTGGTGTTGCGGTGGACATGACGTACTCTTCTGTCGGTTCCGGGGCTTATTCTTATAAAGTAGGGCAGGCCTTAATCGATTATTTCGGTTATGATGAGAACATGGGTTATGTATACCGTGAATATTTCACTTCGGAAGAATGGATGAATATGATCAAGACGGAGTTGAGTGAGGGGCGTCCTATCTTTTATAACGGAGTATCAAAAGATGTGGGGCATGCGTTTGTTTTTGATGGTTATGATGCCCGAGATATGGTTCATGTCAACTGGGGATGGGGAGGAGCCAACAATGGTTATTTTGAAGTGTCATCCCTCAATCCTTCTTCTCCGGGAATCGGGGGAGGAACGAATTTGGGCGGTGGTTTTGTTTATCAGCAAGGCATGATTATAGGCATGCGTCCACCGGTAGAAACATCTATGTTTGTTTCTCATTTTATGTTGGGAGGATTGAAATTCAGCCAGAATAAGCTGGTTAAAGGCGTTCCTTTTGATATGACGATTACCGGCCTTTTCAATATGAGTGTAACCTTTCGAGGAGGGAAACTGGGATTGATTGCAGAAAAAGATGGCAAACAGGTGGAATTGATGACGGCTTCCTTACCGGAATTGATCTCACATAGGGGATATGCTAATGCGCCTATACAAGGGGTGAAAATTCCTGATGATTTGGCTGATGGTACGTACATGCTGTATCTGGCAACCAAAGAGACGCGTGAGGCTGCATGGAGTCGCGCACGTGGTACGTATGGTGCCGAAACACAATTCACGCTTACTGTTGCAGGCAACGAATGCACGTTGGCTCTGTTTGAGGGAGGTCTGAATGTGCACGAAGATCTGGATGGGAGTATAGAAATATTGCACAATCTTTATAGCGGCCGTAAGGCAGACTTTAAAGTTCTGCTTTCCAATAAGAACACTGCTCATGAATTCTATGGTACGGCAGGGGTTTTGTTTATTGCTGAAGAAAAGGGAGAATTGGAGATAAAATCTATGGTTGGTGATGTTCAACTGGAACTGAAGCCGGGGACAACCGACCGGGAAATAAGTATCTCCGGTGATTTGATTTCTACTTTGACGGATACTAAAGCGGAGCTTCCGTCAGGCGATTATTACATTTGTCCGGGAGTTATGTGGGGACAGTATATCTATTCGATTGGCGAAGGGGTGATTCCTGTTAAGGTCAATAGAGCATTTGGCGTTTCGAATTTGGTAGTAAAGAATGCCCGCTTGGAGGAGGACCGGATTGAAGTAGGGGATAAGCTTAAGTTATTGGCGGACTTATCGTTGAGTGGAATAGGAAATGTATATGATGAAACTCTGATGGCGGCAATCTTTGTAGCCGGACAAAATTCGACGAACAATTTGCACTATGCGGAGGTATTTATAGAAAAAGGGAGAACTTGTGACTTCGAAATGTTGATTGATCCGCAAATCGGTGAAGGTAGTTATAATATTAGCTTATATAAACCGGAACAACAGGGGGGATATGACGGAAATAAGCCTTTATGTGATTTGCAGTTTTCAGTCGGGCCGTTTACCGGTATTGACAATGAGCGTGCTGATGGAGACAGGGTGAGAGTTTATCAACAACCGGCTGAAGGTGTTCTTTATATTCGCACGGATGGTGATATAAAGGTGGTCACTTTATATAATTTGTCAGGACAACAGGTGATATGCCTGCAAGACCCTGCAAACAGTGACGGTAAGGAATACTCTGTTCCGGTAGCCGGATTGGCATCAGGGTGTTATATAGTGGCGGTACAACTTGTAGACGGAACAATCTGTCATAGTAAGTTTATAAAGCGATGAATTTAGCCGAATGGGACCGGGTATTCGTCTTCCGGCAAGCTTTAACCGGGTTATAATACACTTTCACCGGCTCAGGGTGTGTATATTATAGACGATACCAAGGTTATCTTCTGATTGTAATTTGTCCGGGGAAGTCCGGACTTCTTGCAGAGTGAAAGTATGACCATAAAAGTTTGAAAAAGAACTTTTATGGTCATTTTCTTTTCTGTAATTTTCTCTCATATCGGGATAATATCCTATCTTTGCGATATTTGAACGAAGACAGACCGATAACAAACGATCGTGGTAATGAAAAAAATAATAAACATAGGAATAGCGGCTTTGTCCGTTTCATTGGCAGGTTGCCGTTCTGCCGGGAAAGAAATGGCTGTCGGAGCACTCCGGATAGAGAAGACTGTGGTGGCAAATGGGGCTGTAATTGCGGGTGGAAATCCTATTTCTACTTCACCCATTGTGTATGTATATAAGACTAAGGCAGATTATTTGCATCAAGTGCCGGTACTGATGGACGAAGGACGTACACGTATACTTGCTTATCCTGCGCCTTCTGATTTGAAAACGGGAGACGTTTTGTGTTTGCCTACTCCTCTAGAGGATGGTTATCTGTTGGATAATAGGGGAATAGGGCTGAATGTCGCTTTTTTGGCTTATACGTATGAAGAATATAGTAAGTTTACGGAACCCCCTTCCATGAAAGAACTGATGGCGAACATTGTCGAAAGATATCCGTTATTGGAAATTCATGAGTGTGGCAGGCGGGCTGATTACAAAGATATCGTTTCGGAATTAAATGAAAAGATTTCTAAAGGATTTCTGCAAAAATAATTATATTTGCCGCTATTAACAGCCTGATTGAATCTTGCCCGGTTTGGAAAAGACTGATTGAAAAAGAGAAAATGGACTAGGCTGACATTAAATACATTTTTAAGGAATAGGAAATAAATGAAAGAATTTATAATCTCCGAAGTACAGGCAGAAACGGCGGTATTAGTTGGTCTCATCACGAAAACACAGGATGAGCGTAAGACAAACGAATATCTCGATGAACTTTGCCTTCTTTGCCGTTGCCTTCAATATAAAAAAAATGTGTGCAAAAATGACAAAAGAAGGTATAAACTGGCTGATTAGACGGTTTTACGAGCTTACAACTGCTGTTATTAGATGCTGGGAACACATAAATCAAAGAAATCCTCAAAATATCGCACCTTAAAGAAAATGAACCGAGTGGTATAGTAATGAATAAAAAAGAAGGTGCATCGTGCATTACGACACACCTCCTTCCATTTTTGCATAAAGTGTTTTAAGGGGATATTAAATACCTGTGGAGATAGAGACATTAATATTATATTTGTATAGCCCGATAACGACTTTTATTACAAATATATTCAATCTTTCTTATACAACAGATACGCTTTGTATTATAAATGCAACCATTTCCATGCCGGTAAAATATGTATCATTTTATCTCCGTACTTTACCTCTTCTTCATGAGTGTTTGTAATTATTGTTCCTTCCAGAAGATGGTATGTGTCCATAGCATCTTGAACACCACGAATTTCCCTCTCACGCGTATCGGAATTGCCAAATAAGTAACATACCTGAATTGCCTGCATGACACGAAAACCATTACGAACCACAAAATCACACTCGGCACTCCCTGAATTATGATAAAAAATCTCTCCCCCTCGGCGACGTAATTCTATATAAACCATATTTTCCAACAAACGGCCTTCCTCGCCTGAAAAATGGAAGCCTAAACGGGAGACCAAGGCATTGTCTATCGCATAAACTTTCTTAGGATTACGAAGTTGGGCTTTGACGGAATAATCAAGTTTCGATAAAGAGAAGAGTAAATATGTATTTTCAATATACTCCAAATAGTTCTTTACTGTCGTGGAATTTTTCACTCCAATCACTTTTGCCAATGAAGTATAAGTTAACGGTTTCCCTATATTACTGACGGTGTAATAGACCAACTCTTTTACTTCACGTTCATTTACAATCTGGTTGCGAACCATAACGTCCTTATACAGAATGTTATCATACAATGTTTTCAGAACAATACCATCTTCAGACTTTAAATAAATAGGAAATCCACCCTGTTTTAAATAATCGTTAAAAGCCGATTGAATTTCTCCACGTGCAATTGTGCCGGATATATCTCCCAATAAATGTTGCTGTTCACGAAAATCTAAGAATTCTGAAAATGAAAAAGGATAGAGTTCAATCGCAATATAGCATCCGGTCAGATAGGTTCCTAACTCTTTGCTTAACATACGGGCATTGGAACCTGTTATAAAAACTTTTTTTCCTGAATTATATAATCGCTTAGCAAAATGCTCCCATCCTACAATATTCTGTATTTCGTCAAAATAGAAATAGTTTTGTTCTCCATATAGTTCTATGAACACTTCATACAATTGCTGAAAGTTCTCTACTGTAAAGTTACCCAAACGGTCATCGTCAAAATTGAAAAAATAATCTTTTTGGGGAAGTCTGTCACGTATTTGTTGTAGCAACACAGATTTACCACAACGACGAACTCCTGAAATAATAATAATTTCTTCATTATTCAGATACTTTTCAGAAAAACTGCGAATTATAGTTTTCTTGCTTGGCAAGAAAGACTTTTGGTCAATTATGATATCCTTTAAAAGTTGTTTCATAAACTCAGTGATTTATAGTACAAATATAGTATTTTCTATCAAGAATAGGAATAAATACGGTTTTATTTCTATTCTAAATAGGAATAAATATCGTTTTTCTCTTTTGTAAATAGAATAAATATAAAATGATCATCATGTAACTTTGGGGAGCTATACAATACATTGCATAGAGGGAAATGCCGGTTAAGCTCCTGTTTGCATAGCGAGTTATATAAGTGTATCTGACCTTTATAGTATGACTCAAACAATTTTGTTCTATTTTTCTTTTTCACTTCTTCATTAGGGCTATTATACAATGAGCATAGAGAAGAATTTATATTGGACAGATGTAGGTCGATAATAAGTATAGGTATAATATTCTATTTATCGCATTTGCCTATACTATCATCAAAAACTTGCACAAATAGATATATTAACGTTATATTTAGCTATACAAACCATTCCCGAAGTAAATGTTCCGAACAAAAGCATACATCTATTATTAATGTAGCAAGTTTGCGGAGTTTCAGTTGAAAAATTTATCATTAATTACATTTCTCAGTTGAACAAAACGCATAGTACTTGTTTTGTAGCTCATCAATACTATTCATTGATAAATAATACACTGATAATAAAATGCTTAAATGATCAATATAGTATATTTGTGGTAGGTGTTAATATGTTTTGCTACTTTTTAGATGCTTATATATCAATGCGTTATAAATTATTAATACTAAAACAAAAGTTCTAATAATACATGTAATCTTTTATATATCAAACAAATAGCACACGCATAGTTCTGCGAATACATTGCAGATTTCATATATTGGTATGCAAACGCAAGAAGTAACAATCAAGCCGAATGTAAAGATTATAATGAAGTCTGATTCTGAGATGCTTGAAGAGGTTATGGTAGTTGCTTACGGTACTGCTAAGAAGTCTGCATTTACGGGATCAGCTTCTACCATCAAATCGGAGAAAATAGCTGCAGTTCAAACTTCTAATGTAACTGATGCTTTGGCTGGTCAAGTTGCCGGTGTACAGGTAACAAAGAGTAATGGACAACCAGGTTCAGGTTCTTCAGTCCGTATTCGTGGTATTGGTTCTTTCTCAGCAAGTAATACTCCACTGTATGTAGTTGATGGCATACCTTATGATGGTGATATTGCCGCTATTAATACGCAAGACATTGAATCTATGACCGTATTGAAGGATGCTGCTGCAAATGCTTTATATGGTGCACGTGGTGCTAATGGTGTGGTTATTATAACTACAAAAAAAGGCACAACAGGTGAAGCGAGGATAACTTTAGATGCTAAATGGGGAACTAATCGTCGAGCAGTTCCTCAATATGAAATGATAAAGAGCCCCTCTACCTATTACGAAACTATGTATAGAGGATTGTATAACGCATCTTATGATAGTGCTGTAAGAGGTGGATCTACCCCGGAACAAGCAGCAACCAGTGCACATGCTTCCGCTAATGCAAATATCTTTACTGGAGAAGGAGGTGTGGGTTACCAAGTTTATACAGTTCCTGACGGACAATATTTTATAGGTCGTAATGGACGTGTAAATCCCAATGCAACTCTGGGTTATAGTGATGGACAATATTTCTACACTCCAGATAATTGGACTGATGAATTGCTGGATGACAGTAATTTACGTCAGGAATACAATTTGACGATGAGCGGTGGTAAGGATGGATTGACTTATTATGCTTCTTTAGGCTATTTGGATGATAGTGGTATTATCCCGGGATCTGCATTTACTCGTTATTCGGCACGTTTAAAAACTGATTACCAGATGAAAAAATGGTTGAAGGTCGGAATGAATGCTTCTTTCACTCATTATGACTCTCAAGCTCCAGGTGAACAGGAAGGTCTCTCTTCAGGCAATATGTTCTATGTGGCCGATATGATTGCCCCGGTTTATCCATTATATATGCGTGATGCATCGGGCAATATAATGAAAGACAATTATGGACGTACCCGCTATGACTATGGTGACAGTAAAACTTCTACGAATTTTGACCGCGAGTTTATGTCACAAAGTAATCCGGGTTCTGCTTTGCAATTGGATAAATCGAATTATGCGGCTAATATTTTCAATGGACAGTTTTATGGAGAAATTGAATTTTTAGAAGGTTTGAAAGGTAGAGCCTCTCTTTCGTATTTTGTAGACGATACGCGTGGAAGTGATTTGGTTAATCCTTTTTATGGACAATATGCTGAATTAGGTGGTGTTGTGGGAGTGAGCCATTCCCGCACGACAGCTATAAACTCCCAGTATCTTTTGACTTATAAGAAGTCTTTTGCACATGATCATAATCTTGATGTGTTGGCTGGTTATGAATTTTATAAATTGAAAGCTCAGAGTTTGTCAGGAAGCAAATATAATCTCTACAATCCGTTTATTACGGAACTGAATAATGCTATCAATAATCCGAGTACAAGTTCTTCTGCGGGTACATATGCAACAATAGGTTACCTAGCACGCATACAATATGATTATCAGGAAAAGTATTTCGCAAGTGCTTCTTTCCGTCGTGATGCTTCTTCACGTTTTTACAAAGACAACCGATGGGGTAACTTCTGGTCTGTAGGTGCCAGTTGGGTAATGAATAAAGAAGAGTTTATGAGTGATTTGACTTGGATTAACCTTTTGAAGGTGAAGGCAAGTTATGGAGTCCAGGGTAATGACAATATTCTGAATGACTATGCTTATGTAGACCAGTACAGCTTATCTAATGATAATGATAATCAATCTTTGGTTTTAGGTTATAAAGCCAATAAGGATTTAACTTGGGAAAGTTCACACAATTTTAATATTGGTATTGACTTCGAATTGTTCGACCGCCGTCTAAATGGTACAGTTGAATATTTTAATCGGCAGACAGAGGATATGTTATACTATAAGCCCATTCCTTCTTCGATGGGGTACTCTCGTGTTCCTATGAATATGGGGTCTGTTCGTAATAATGGTCTTGAAATAGACATGAATGGCATCATTATTGATGGCAAAGACTTTAGTTGGAGTGCTAATGTTAATGCTACTTTCTTGAAAAATAAGATTTTGAAATTACATCCTGATTTGAATGGTGAATGGATTAGTGGCACTTACATTTATCGTGAAGGTGAGCCAATGTACCAATTCTACATACGTAAATATGCTGGTTTGAATGAGACCGGAGACGCAACTTGGTATAAAGATGTGAAAGATGAAGCTGGTAATGTGGTTGATGTAACGACTACCACAGACTGGAGTAGCGCAACCCGCTATGCACAGGGTGGCAACATTATGCCGAAAGTTTATGGTGGTTTCGGTACTCAGTTCAAATACAAAGGTATTGATTTATCTGTAACTTTCTCTTATCAGTTAGGTGGACATTTATATGATAGTAGATATGCTAGCTTGATGCACAATGGAACTAGTGGAGTCGGTCAAAATTGGCATCGTGATATACTGAAGGCATGGACACCGGAAAATACGAATACGGATGTGCCTCGTTTAGTTTACACAGCTCAAGGTTCCTTAGCTACAGCTACATCAGATCGTTTCGTTACCAGTTCAAATTATTTGAGCTTGCAAAACATCTCTATCGGATATACACTACCTAAATCCTGGACACGTAATTTACTGATGGAGTCTGTTCGTATTTATGGTGTAGCTGATAATTTGGCTTTATGGTCAAAACGGAAAGGACTTGATCCTCGAATGGGACTGATGACGACCAATGACTACACCTATTCTCTTATCCGCTCTATTTCAGGCGGTATTACTGTAACATTTTAATTTATATTCAAAATACTATCAAGATTATGAAATATATAAAAATATTATCTTTGGTATTCGGTACATTTCTGGTTAGTTCTTGCATTGACGAATTGAATACTTACCCGGAAGGTGGTACTATTACTCAAGATCAGAAAGATGAAATAGGCGAAAAAGATCCAAGTAAGTTGGATGCTGATTTGCAAGGTATGTATAGTGGCTTTACGGCTGCATGGAACACTTTCGGTCGGTCGGAAAACATTCATTTTGATTTTTCTTATCCTGCCATTGTGCTAATGCTGGAAACAAGTGGGATGGATATGCCAAGTAAGGTGACTGGTTATAATTGGTTTAGTGATGATGTTACTTATCAGGATCGCATATATACCAGTTATCAAACTCAAATGATTTGGAAACGTTTTTATCAGAGTATTATGGCTGCTAATGCCGTTATCAAAAGTGTAGACCCTGAAACGGAGGATGTGAATTCCCAATTCTATTTGGGGCAGGCAAAAGCAATGCGTGCTTTCTGCTATTTCCAGCTGGCTCAGATTTTCCAATTTACCTATGCGGACAATAGAGATAAACTGTGTGTGCCTATTATTACAGAAACAAGCGAAGGAAACAATCATCCACGCCAGACTGTAGAAAAAGTATATGAACAAATCATGGCAGATTTGAATGCGGCAGTTCCCATGTTGCAGGCAGCCAAGGAGGCTGGGATTAAACGCGCAGATAAAGCTCATGTTGACTACAATGTGGCTTGCGGCATCCGTGCCCGTGTAAATTTACTAATGGGTAGTTATGAGGCGGCTGTTAATGATGCGAAATCCGCACTTGCTGATTATACTCCTTATTCTAAAAGTGCAGTTTCTGTCCCGGCTTTCAACGATGCCACCAGCAATTCCTGGATTTGGGGGTTGGTTTATACAACGGAAAGTAATGCTGTTAAAACGGGCATTATAAACTGGCCCTCACATATGTGCTCCATGAGTAAGAATAGCTATACCAGTCAAGGTGTACATCGAATGATCAATTCAAGTTTGTGGGCTCAGATACCAGAAAGCGATGTGCGTAAAGGATGGTGGGTAGATGAAGAATTATCTTCTCCACTAAGTGACGAATTGTATGTCGATGGAAAAACGGTAGCTAAAGCATACAGATTTACTCCTTACACAAATGTAAAGTTCGGTTCATATAAAAACGATCCGGCTAGTTCGGACAATGCGCAGGATTTTCCCATGATGCGTGCGGAAGAAATGTATCTTATTATTGCAGAAGCAACTGCAATGGGAGGTAATCCTAGCGGTGCTGCCGAGATGTTACAAGAATTTATAAACCAATATAGAGACGAAGACTATGTCTGCAATGCAACTACGGCAGAAGATGTTCGTAATGCTGTGTGGTGGCAACGGCGTGTGGAACTTTGGGGAGAAGGATTTGCATTATTTGATATTCTACGCTTTAATAAGGGAGTAGACCGTCGTGGTGAAAATAATTTCGAGAAATCCGTTCGATATAATATTCTGCCAGGTAATCCGAATCTAATATTCCGTATTCCACAAAGTGAGGTTGAGTCCAATCTTGGTATTGATGAGAGTGACAACAATCCGTCAGCAGAGTTGCCGCAAGCTTAGAAATAGAGTCTATTAATCATAAAGAAATGAGATATGAAAAATATAAACAAATTCATCTTAGGTCTGATGGGCATATGTGCCTTGACGCTAGGTTCTTGTACAGATGATGTACCTTCGGACAACTTAGGAAAAAGTCCGGCAGTAGAAGGTGAGGGGGTATTCTTCCCTAAATCAATGAAAACTAGTTATTCATTGACAGATGAAGATCCTGATGCCACTGCAACAAGTGGAGTCATAAAACTCCCCATACAGCGTACGGCGGGTGATGCGGCGGTTACAATAGAACTGAAAGCGGAAATGGATGCTGCAACGGCTTCTGTTTTCACTGTTCCTGGTACAGTGCAGTTTGCTGAAGGTAAAGATACTGCATCAGTAAAAATTGCATACGCTAATGCGGTGCGGGGTACAAAGTACACCTTGAAACTTTCGTTTGTCGATGGAACAGAATATGCCAATTCAGCACAAACAATTGTTGCGGAATATCCACCGCAAGAGGTTTGGGAAGTGGTGACTGAAAAAGCGGTATATATTGACCAGATTTTCTCTATGTTTGGTGTTAGTGATGTTATGTTTACTGATATCACTGTAGAAAAATTGAAAGATAAAAATAAATATCGTTTTTTAAGCGTTTATGATAATTATTATTTTACGGGAATAGGTCTTCCTGGCGTTTTGCCGGATGATTTCGAACTTCCTTATATAATACTGGATGGTGAGAGTTATTCTAAGCCTGCAGAAGGAGAAGAAACCGTAGCACCGGAAAATGCCTTATGGCAAATACCGAGAACTTATTTAGGCTTTAGTCTGTCGTCTACTTTGGATTTTAAATATGCTCCGGAATTTTTGACTTTTGGTTCATTGGCTTATAATTTATCCAGTTCTGGAAAACCTCTCACGGAAGATGATTATGCATTGGGAAGTTTCAATAAGAAAAAGCAGATGTTTGATTTGGGGGTATGTTTCCACCAACTTACAGATGTTAGTTTTCAGCCGGTGGAAGGTTTCCAGCTTTGGCTTGACAAGTCTAAGATGGAAGTAGTGTATGATCGCGACTATGCTCCTTGGACTTTGGTTGAAGACGCGAGAGGCACTTATGTGTCCGGGCTCTTGAAAGATGAATTTATTGTAGATATGGAACAAGGCACCAGTGCAGAAGGCGAAGACCCGATTTTTCATTTAGTTTCTGTATACGAAGAAGGTACTAATATAACTTTCTTCTATAATAAAAAGACCAATACGGTTCGTGTGCCGAAGAAACAAAAGACAGGTTTATCTTCTTATGGAAATGATGTTTATATGGATGCCAAAAAAGCATCATATGATTCGGAAACCAAGATTTATACGTTTGAAGTGGAATTCTATCTAATAGATAACGAAACCGGTAAGAAATCTGCAATTTTGGCTACTACTACAGAGAAGTTCCGTGCAGGATATACCGGTATTGCGATGGATGACTTGCAGACAGGTAAATCTATTACAGATTACCGTGGTAATTGGGTAGCGCCATTCCTTAATCCTAAAGATGGGAGTACAGCTCAAGCTCTTGTTACGGTTAGACCGGTTGAAGGCGAAAATGCTGTAGCAATCAAAGGCTTATCGGCACTTGAACCAGCAGAATATGATGATACGGTATTTGCAGATTATGATCCGCAAAGTGGTTTGTTGATGTTAGGTGCGCAGGATGTAACGGGTGCTCAAGGTTATGACATGATTCTTTCTATGTATGACGTAAATAATCCGGGAAGTTTTGAATTAGAGAGCTATCTTATTGGTGGGCTCACTGTTGACGGTATATTGGCTTTTGTCAATGCTCCAAATAATGAAATTCCTATCAATAGTGTCCGCTATTTGGCTCTTTCCGATGGGGCACCTATCGGTTGGTGGAACTCCTATGTTCCCTATGCCATGGAATGGAGTGCTTATACTTCAGGCAAGTCTACAGCTCTGATGATGAGCAGTAAACCTGCACTTAGTCCTATTGGAAAGGCTACACCAAAGGTTGCCAAAGATCTTCGTATGACTCCTATTCCTGTTGAGGCTGTTAAAGTCGAAAGAAAACTTTTTCACCCTACCGTGGTAAGTAACTTCTATTGAAAATAAATGTGACAATAAAAAAGCGTGCGGTTGGCTATTCATAGGAATGTTGACTACACGCTTTTCTTTTTACTGTTTTTGGTAATCTAGGATATGTAAAAAATTGCTTATGAAGAAAATATTACTTCTGTTTTGGGTACTGTTCTGTACTATTTCCACATGGGCTACACAACGTTCTACCGGGGAAGCACTTGAAATAGCCCGTTCGTTTTTTGCCAGGTATCCTGCGACACGTTCTGTTGATGATATCCGGCTGGTTGCCATATCCGGAGATTTATTGAAGTCTGCTTCTACCCGAAGTGTTTCAAATGAACCGGCTTTTTATGTTTATAATCATGGGCAGTCTGCCTATGTGATTGTTTCGGGCGATGATCGGATGAAACCCGTATTGGGTTACTCTGATAAAGGTGCTTTTGTGACTGATAACCTGCCACCTAATATACAAAGTTGGCTAGAAAGTTATAATGCCGTACATACAGCTTTAGTGAATGGAGAACAAGCAATCAAAGAACCCCGACTGCTGACACGTGCTGTTTTCCCGGAAACGGTAGATCCCATGTTGGGTGAAATCAATTGGAATCAGGATGCACCTTATAATAATGCCTGTCCAATAGTGCAAGGAAACCGTTGTGTGACTGGCTGTGTAGCCACAGCCATGGCGATGATTTTAAAATATCACGAATACCCTGTAAAAGGAAAAGGCACCTACTCTTATAAAATTTCATCAGGACTTGAATGCTCGTTTGATTATGGAAACACAACTTTCAGTTGGGATAAAATGTTGCCTCAATATGTCAGTGGCAGTTATACGACAGAACAAGCAAATGCTGTTGCAGAATTGATGTATGCTTGTGGCGTTGCAGTTGATATGGAATATTCCCCTTCCAGTTCCGGAGCTTACTCCTTCAAAGTGGGGCAGGCTTTAATCGACTATTTCGGTTATGATGAGAATCTTGGATATGTATGTCGTCAATATTTCACTTCTGAAGAATGGATGAATATGATTAAGACGGAACTCAGTGAAGGACGCCCTGTACTTTATAATGGTGCATCTAAAGATGTAGGGCATGAATTTGTTTTCGATGGCTATGATGCTCAGGATATGGTCCACGTAAACTGGGGCTGGGGTGGTTCCAACAATGGCTATTTTGAAGTTGTTTCCCTCGATCCGTCATCTCCGGGAATTGGTGGAGGCACGAACCTTGGCGGTGGTTTTATCTACCAACAAGGAATGCTCATCGGACTTGACCCCCCTACAGCATCTTCAAGTTATACTTCACATTTTTATCTTTCAAAACTTGAGGTTAATAAGAAAGAGATTGCATAAGGGGAAAGTTTTGATCTTACGGTTACCAAACTGTATAATATGAGTACGAAATTCCAAAATGGACAACTGGCCTTGATTGCTGAAAAAGGTGGCAAACAATTGGCCTTGTGGAATGTGTCTTTAGGAAATGTGAATACTAATTATGGGAGCGAAGGACAGACGTTCTCGAACATTACAATTTCCAATGATCTGGTAGATGGAACCTACGCCCTATATTTAGCAACAAAGGACATGCGTGAAACAGCTTGGAGCCGTGTACGGAGTGGGTATGGCTTTGAATCACAGTTTACACTTACTGTTACCGGCAATAAATGTATTCTTACTCCATTTACCGGCAACCTAACGCTACAGGAAGATTTGGATGGAAGTGTGGAAATCTTGCATAATTTATATAGTGGTCGTAAGGGTGATTTCAAAATGATACTTTCTAATAGAAATATGACAAATGACTTTTATGGATTAGCAGGTGTTGTGTTCATTACGACAGATGAAAAACCACAAATTATTAGTTTTACCGGATATACTCAACTAGAGTTAAAACCAGGCACAAACAATAAGGAAGTAATTATTTCTGGAAATTTGATTTCCAACCTGACGGAAACGTCTACTGATATTCCAGTCGGAGATTATTATATCTGTCCAGGAGTTCGATGGGGAGAATATGTATATGGTATTGGCGATAATTTAGTTACTGTCACTGTTAATAGAGCTTATGGCTCTCCGAGTTTAGTTGTTGAAGATGTACGTTTAGAGAAGAATCAAATCCAGGTAGGAGAAAAGCTGAAACTACTGGCTTACTTGTCATTAAGTGGAGCAGGAAATGTATATGACAAAACCTTGATGGCTGCAATATTTACAGTAGGGCAGTCTTCAACGTCTAATATCCACTACGCGGAGATATTTATAGAAAAGGATCATCCTCTTGATTTTGAAATGGAATTTGATCCTCAAATCGATGAAGGTAGCTATACCGTCAATTTGTATAAACCTGAGCTGTTGGGAGGGTATGATGGAAATAAACCGTTATGCCGCCTCGACTTTTCCGTGGGGTCAGCTACTAGCATTGAAGATGAAGTGACTGATAAAGAAGGGATGATTATCTATCAACAACCGGTAGAAGATGTTCTTTATATCCGTACCTCTAATACTGCTAAGATGATTTCTGTCTACAACTTGGCTGGACAGCAAATGATACAGCAGAAAGAATCCGCTGATAACCCTACTAAGGAGTATTCTATTCCGGTGGCAGGATTGCCATCTGGATGTTATATAGTAGTATTACAATCAACGGATGGAAAAGCATATCGGAACAAATTTATGAAAAGATAGATTCATAGATTCTAAAAAATAAAGCGGGGCTTTCTCATAATTACGGAATAGCCCCGTTTTTGTATTCCTAAGTAACAATATAAAGTCGCAACTTTCTCATAAATAAGGTGCTTAACAATAATATTAGCTATCAAAAATGACTTTTCATCCTATGAGAACTATGTGATTAAATTGTTTTACATATAAATTTAATACAATACCATTCCAGTATTATTTTTGTGACAATCGCTCAATAGAGTGTTTTTTTAAGATACTACTTTAAAAAAAGAAAAGTATATTTTTAATGTGCCATAACATAGTACTGTATAACGCATAAAAGTCAGATTGAAAGGAGTTTGACTGCACGATTGGTATCATATTAGTACTTCTAAAATAATATAATACTACTTATGCTGACTTTTATTAGGCACATTGTTTACTTGCATAAGTTCTTTCAAATTGCTAATATCTTGTTTAATAGCTATTTATACGTGTTATAGTTCTGCGAAGACTTTGCAGGTTTCGTATATTGGAATGCAGACACAAGAAGTGACTATTAAACCTACCGTAAAAGTCGTCATGAGGTCTGATACTGAGATACTTGAGGAGGTAATGGTAGTAGCTTTCGGTACAGCGAAGAAGTCTGCCTTTACTGGTTCGGCAAAAGTCATTGGAGCTGAAAAGCTTGAGCAGTCGCAGGTGACAAGTGTCACTGATGCATTGGCAGGTGCAGTGCCGGGTGTGACACTAACCTCTAACAATGGTGCCCCGGGTGCAACTGCATCTATCAAAATTCGCGGTTTCAGCTCACTCAATGCAGGAAACGACCCCTTGATTATTGTTGATGGTGCGCCTTACAGCGGTGACCTTAGCAATATCAATCCTAATGATGTTGAGTCAATGACCGTACTAAAAGACGCTGCTTCAAATGCACTTTACGGTGCACGTGGCGCCAACGGCGTGGTTATCATCACCACCAAGAGAGCCAACATGAGTGGTGAAGCCAAAGTGACTTTCGATGCCAAGTGGGGTGCCAATACACGCGCATTGAAGAAGTATGATGTGATTTCTGACCCTGCGATGTATTACGAGATGCACTATGGCGCAATGAAGAATTACTATACAAGACAAATGGGCATGAGCGATCAGGCTGCATGGATTGAGGCAAACAACAATCTGTTTGGCTCCAACGGCGGTTTGGGTTACAATGTCTATACTGTTCCTGAAGGACAATACCTCATCGGCCAGAACGGTAAGCTCAATCCCGACGCTACACTGGGTAGGATAGTAAACTACAAAGGACGTGACTACCTGCTTACTCCCGATGATTGGGATAAGGTTGGTTCACGTACCGGCTTGCGTCAGGAGTACAACTTCTCGATAAGCGCAGCCAATGAAAAATCTTCTTTCTATGTCTCTTTGGGCTATTTGGGAAATGAGGGTATCACTGAAGGATCTGATCTGAAGCGCCTGACCGGTCGTTTGAAAGCCGATTATCAGGCCAAGAAATGGTTGAAGGTGGGTGCCAATATGTCATACGCACGCTTTGACAGCAATTCATTGGGTAACAATGGGTCAAGTTCTTCTACTGCTAACGTCTGGGCATTCACCACTCAAATGGCTCCCATCTATCCCGCTTACGTACGTAATGCTGATGGCAGTATCATGCTTGACGGCAACGACATCGGAATGATGGACTACGGTAGCGGTATCAATGCCGGCATGCAACGTCCCTTTATTGCTGACGCCAACCCTATTCAGGATAATAAGCTTAACACCAGAAATGCCGAAGGAAACGCCCTTAGCGGTAATGCTTTTGTGGACATCACTCCGCTGCCGGGACTGAAGGTGACACTGAATGGTACTTTTAATTTGGACGAGACACGGTTTACTTATGTGTACAACCCTTATTATGGACAATTTGACTCCACCGGAGGTACAGTGAGCAAGTACAATCAGCGTGATTATGACTACAACCTGCAACAGCTTGCTTCTTACGCCACCTCATTTGGTGACAACAACTTCGACATCCTGTTGGGACACGAATATTACGATTACCGCCTAAACTATCTGGGCGCCAGCAAGTCAAAGATGTTCTCTCAGGATAACCATGAGTTGGATGGTGCTGTAATTGACGGACAGGCAGCTACTTCTTATAAGAGACGTCGCAATAATGAAGGTTACTTCGGCCGTTTACAGTACAACTTTGACGAGCGCATTTTCGGTTCCGCCTCTTTGCGCCGTGATGCTTCCTCACGCTTCCATCCGGACTACCGTTGGGGTACATTCTGGTCAATAGGTGGTGCATGGCTCATCAATAAGGAGAGTTGGTTTAACGCTTCATGGGTGCAGGAACTGAAAATAAAGGCTTCTGTAGGTTCGCAGGGTAATGACAATATCGGAGACTTCCGTTACACCGACGTGTTCGACATCATCAACTCCGACAACAAGGTCGGTACTTCATTTTACAGCAAAGGTACCAAGGATATTACTTGGGAGACCAACACCAACTTCAACATTGGTGCAGAATTCCAGCTATGGAACCGCGTGACCGGTAGCATTGAGTACTATATGCGTAAGACTACGGATATGTTGTTCTCATTCTCTGTAGCTCCCTCTTTGGGCTACTCTTCTTACTTCGACAACGTAGGTAACATGACAAACAGCGGTGTGGAAATGGACTTCAACGTGAACATCTTCAATACTCGCAACTTCACATGGGACGTTAACCTCAACATCTCCACGCTGAAAAACCGCCTTACGATGCTCGATGCTGACAAGCAGATTACTACCGAGTACACAGCTGGCGGCAAAGGATATAAAGGTTACTCCAGTGGTAATTTCTTTATTGCCGAAGACCTGCCAATGTTTACATGGCGTCTGAAAGAATATGCCGGAGTGGACGAAAACGGCGAGTCCCTATGGTATCGTAACACTAAAGATGAAGAGGGAAACGTTATTGGACGTGAAACGACCAAGACCTATGCCGATGCCGACTACTACATCACTGAAGAGACCTCCATTCCTAAGGTATATGGTGGGTTCGGCACCAAGCTGAAAGTATATGGTGTGGATTTTGGTATCAATTTCACATACCAGATTGGCGGCAAGCAGTATGACGGCACGTATGCCTATTTCATGTCCTCACCTTCCGGTTCAACCGGTTCCAATTACCACAAGGACCTACTGAAGGCTTGGACTCCCGAGAACACCGGCAGCAACATACCACGCTTCCAGCTCAATGACCAGTATTCGGCATCAATGTCCACACGCTTCCTGACCAATGCCAGCTTCCTGAACATTCAGAACATCAACGTGGGTTATACACTGCCTTCCAGATGGACAAAGAAAATGGCTATCAGCTCATTGCGCTTATACATGTCGGCTGAGAACGTGTTCTATTGGTCTAAGCGCAAAGGTTTCGACCCGCGTCAGTCGTACAACGAGACCACCAACGCCACTTATTACTCGCCGATGCGTACTATCTCCGGCGGTGTGACATTTGAGTTCTAAACCTAAAACATAGATAACGATAATATGAAAAAGAATATATTCAAACTATTTTCGGCTATGGTGGTATCGGCTACGGTATTAACAGGCTGTATAGAAGAGATTTTCCCTGAAAACTCTACCGCAACTTCCGAACAAATCGGTGCTTCGGCTTCAGCGCTTGAGGCTGCAATCAATGGTCTGCCGTCGCAGATGGTCCAAGGCTATTTGGTATACGGAAGGCAAGTTCGCGAAAGCGACCTCGCTTACCCCTCTCTGATGCTGGTTCAGTCCGAACTTCTGGGTGATATTGTTGCCACAGAATACGGTTATGACTGGTGGTGGCGCTACAGCGCAAACTACGGCATGTCCGATAACACTTATGAGTCGTTCCTGCCTTACTTTGCCTTGTATAAGTTTATCAAGTCTGCCAATGATGTGATAGCAGTAGTTGATGTAACCGACCCCACCATTTCCGATGAAATGCGTGGATACGGAAGTATGGCTCATGCCTTCCGTGCTTTGGACTATTATACACTGATGGTGCTTTTCGAACCGGTGGAAAACATCTACACCGATTGCAGCAAAATATTGGGACTTACAGTCCCCATTGTGACCGAGGCGACCACCAACGACATGGCTAAAAACAATCCACGTGCAACACGTGAGGAGATGATGGCTTTCATACTTTCTGATCTTGACAAGGCCGAAATCGGCTTGACAGACTATACGCCTGCTACCAAAAACTTCCCCAGCTTGGCTGTGGTATATGGTTTGAAGGCCAAGGTATATATGTGGGATGAAAATTATGCCAAGGCAGCCGAGTATGCCCGCAAAGCTATCGACGCATCGGACGCAACGCCTATGACCTCCGCACAGTGGCACAACCCTACTACAGGCTTTAACACCGCCACTTCTTCATGGATGTGGTATCTCCATCCCACAGCCTCCAATATGGGTAATCTTGCTAACTTCATAGGTCACATCTCCAATGAGGCTGGCTGGGGTTATGCAGACTTGTCGAAACTTCAGATAGCGCGCTCGCTCTATGACGAGATAGCCGACAACGACTTCCGTAAGTACTCTTTCCTCGATCCGGACAGAAGTTTCTATAATTATCAGTCGGTACAAGGCAAGGAGTGGCTGGATGAACAACCCGACTATATGTCGCTGAAGTTCCGTTGCGTCAATGGTGACTACAAGATTTACTCCGTTGGTGCAGCCGGCGATATCCCCGTAATGCGTGTGGAAGAAATGTACTTCATAGAGGCCGAAGCTGTAGCTGCCAGTCAGAATGTGGCGGCAGGCGTGCAGCTGCTGAACGATTTTATGAAACGATACCGTCAGTCTGACTATAACTGTGTGCTGACCGACCTACGTGCTGTTCAGCTTGAAGTGCTGAAGCAGATGCGCATCGAGTTCTGGGGTGAAGGTATCGCATTCCCCACAGCTAAGCGTCTGAAACCGGGTGTAATTCAGAACTATGAGGGAACCAACTACATAGAGGACATTTTCAAGATAAACTGTGAAGGCGTGAAACCCAACTGGGCATTGGTGATTCCCAAAGATGAAGTGGATTCAAATACAGCTCTCCAAGGCAAGAACAATCCTGACCCTTCAGGTTCCATCCCCACACGTCCTACTCCGATAGGCACGTATGCACCGGGTAATAATTAACCAACAAGTTAACTTTTAATAGAATTTGTATATGAATAAGATAAAGAACATATTGAGTGCCATGCTCTTGCTGGCACTTCCACTGGCTTTCACTGCCTGTGGTGACGATGTGGAATATTCACCTGCTGACAAACCTGTAAACGCCCAAGTGTATTTCCCGACCACAAATGGTGCGACTGTTGATTTGAGCAAAGACAAGACATCGTTCGACGTGACCCTTATGCGTGCCAAGACTGATGAGGCGATTACCGTGCCTATTACAGCTACGGGGGGCGGCAGCTTTTTCACGATTCCAACTTCTGTCAGCTTTGCCCAAGGCGTTGACAAGGCTGTGTTGTCCATCAGCTACAACCCCGAGTCGCTGGAGTATGATGCATATTCTGAAATCAAACTGACTATTGGAGATGAAAGCGCGACCACTCCTTACGGTATGGCCCAGTATGTGTTCAAGGCGGGTATTCCGGCTCCTTGGACTTCTCTGGGGAAGGCTACTTTCAGCGATGCTTTCTTGTTTGCCAATAAATATAGTGTGGAGCTGCAACGCAACGATCTCAATCCGAGTTTATATCGTCTGGTTGATCCGTATTCTGAAGGGTTGACTAAGGAAGGTTTTACTTCTAATGGCGACCAGAGCCCTTACGTAGAATTTACCCTATTGAAGCCGGGAGACAAGATAGGTGATGTGACCATTACAATGGAAGATCTAGTTTATTTCCCATATTACTGTACCGGTTTCTTTAATACATCAAATGACTATAATACAAATGTTGACGCCCACCATCCTTCCGACTTCTCCAGCCTTAACAGCGAAGCTGCTTGGACGTTCAACAGGGTTCTCCAGTATCAGGCTGATGGCACACCTGCGGGAGTGCAGCTTGCCCCATATTACTATATGAATGGGCATGGCGGATGGAACAATACACAGGCTGATGGCATTATAACCATTATTTTCCCCGGTGCGTCTCTGAAAGACTATACTATTAATGTGGAATACAAGGGACGCTTCACGAACGTAGGTGGTGATAACTATGCCGTTGCCGACATCCAATTGGGTGCTGATGTGGAAAATGCCAAAGTGGTGATGGTGGAAGGTAATGACATTCAGGCTGCCATAAACGGCATTCTGGACGGCAGCCTTGAAGGCATCGAAGTCAGCCAAAGCGGTTCCGTAAACATTCCCAGTACAGCCAATGGATTATGCTCTATCGTTGCCGTAGGTTATGGCGAAGGTGAGTCACAGGAGGTAGCCTACACGTCTTTTGAGTTTTCGGCAGGAACTGATAGATGGATGAGTTTGGGAACAGCTCTCTATACTGAAGATCTTATGACCACACTTTATAAGGTGGATAACCCTACCTATGAAGTCGAAATACAAGAAAACAGCGAAAACCCCGGTGTCTATCGTTTGGTAAATCCGTATGGAGAAGCCTACCCTTACAATGAATCTGGTGACTGGGATGATAGCCAGAACCATTACCTGGTAATTAACGCACAAGACCCCGAAGGCGTATTCATCGACCAGCAGAAGATGGGACTCAACTGGGGAGATGGGGCATTGATAATATCCAGTCTTGCCGCCAATTATTTGGGACAGGGAGCAACTTTAGAAGAGGTCAAGGCAAAAGGCGTGTGCGGTTCGCTGACGGACGGCGTCATCACTTTCCCCGTGAAGTCACTTCTCTGCACTCTTGAGAGCGAAACCAGTTTCTATTATGGCAATATAAATGGAGCCTTCAAAGTTGTACTTCCGGACGCTGCCGCCACCGTTCAAACTCAGGCTACAACAAAATCCGTTAAAGCCCTTGGTGTTCAATCTACAGACAAGAAAGCATTCAGTCCCAGTAATAAAGTTTCCTCAAGAGAGTTGAAATTCGGTATTGTGACTTCCCATAATTCTCTGAACCGATAATCGGAACTTCCACTAACCGTTCCCGTCCAACGGGTTCACGAGAAAGATGAATTGCTACATAAATGGGGGACTCTTCGTTGAAGTCCCCCATTTTTATTCCTTAAATGAATTTACACGCATGCCTTGATTTAACAACTTAAAAAAAAATCCATGATTCGTAAAAACTTTTTTTTCTTCTTATTATTCGGCCTGTTGAGTGTTTCTTGCGGAGACGATTCAGAACCGGCCGTGTCATTATCGCAGGATAATTTCGCGAACATTTCTTATGAAGAGAACACTCTGAAAGTCTCCATCCAAACCTCTTTGGAATGGACGGCCACAAGTTTGGTGAATTGGTGCCGGGTATCCCAAAGTAAAGGAACAGGCGATGCCGTACTGGAATTATCGCTGGAACCCAATATTGATACGGAGCGTTCCGGTGTGATAAAGATATGGACTAAAGAACAGATACGGGAGATCAATATCCGGCAAGAAGGAATACCGGACGGACAGGAATTTACCTACAGGCTCCCCGTTATCTTCCATGTACTTTACTCCGATGCGGAAGACCGGAACCAGTATATTGACCAAGGACGCCTGCTGAAAGTACTGGACAGAGTAAACACTTACTATGACGGAATCACTCGCTACAATGGAGGTGACAAAGGAGTGGATATGAATCTGGAATTCGTACCGGCCGAGACGGACGAAACGGGCAATGCGCTTCTGACTCCAGGTGTAGAATATGTAAAGATGGATGCCATGCCCCTGGACTGTGAGGCTTTTATGGGTGACAGCCGCTATGTAAAACTGCTTTGGGATCCCAATCGTTACATCAACGTAATGCTCTACAACTTTGCGGAAGTGGACGGAGGTGGAAGTGTAATACTTGGCATTTCCCATCTTCCGCTTTCTACCACGGGCACAACTTATCTGGAAGGACTTCCCGCCACCCAATACGCTTACCTGACCAAAGAGAACCTTTCTTATCCCAAATGTCTATCCATCAACAGCCTATATGTCTATGAAGAGACCGGTAGTGACGGAAAGTACAACGGATTTGACGTAAATGTGACTTTGGCACATGAGTTGGGGCATTACTTAGGGTTGCATCATGCTTTTGATGAAGATGAGAACTCTGGTCTTTCTACAGATTGCATAGATTCCGACTATTGCGAGGATACGCCCTCATACAACCGTATAGCTTATATGATGAACTTAAGAGCGTTGCTTCAGGAAGCCGCTCAGCAGGGGACAAGCTTGAGTATGGCCGAGGCCGTAAAACGTGAAAATTGCAAAACGGGGCAGATATTCAGCTCATACAACCTGATGGATTATGAAATAAGTTATGCTGACCGTCTAACAAATGACCAGCGCAATCGTATTCGGCATGTATTGACTTACAGTCCCCTGACACCGGGACCCAAGAAAGGGAAAGCGAATACTCGAAGTGTCATAGAAGGCAAACTAGACTTGCCGATGGTGATTGTGAAATGACAACAGAAATATGAATGAGGATGTGCCAGTCAATCTGCCACATCCTCATTTTCATTCCATTATATCAATCCCTCCTTCAGTATATCCACTAATATCGGCTTCGCCCCACTCACGAAACATTCCACCGCAATCACCATCAGTATAAGTCCCATAAGGCGCATCATCACATTATTTCCCGTTTCCCCCAGCACTTTTACCAGACGTGTAGAGGCACGCAATATAAAATAGGTGATCAGATAAATCAAGGCGATAGCACCAATCAGAACTCCCTTCATTTCAATGGTATTGGCATCCTGCATCAACACAATGGCATTGGCTATGGCACCGGGACCACACAGCATAGGAATACCTAACGGGGTTACGGAAATATCATCAGCATAAGTCTTGATTTCCTCGTCTTTCAACTTCATGTGGGTATAACGGGCCTGCAACATGTCAAAACCTATTTTAAAGATGATGACTCCGCCCGCAATACGAAAACCATTGGTAGAGATTCCAAAGAACTTAAAGAGGAACTGACCTGCAAAGGTAAAGACCATTATCGTAAGAAAGGCTACCAGAGTGGCACGCGATACGATAAACCGACGCTCTTTATCCGTCATCCCCTGTGTCATAGTCAGAAAGACGGGCATGGTTCCCAAAGGATTTGTCAACGTGAAGAAAGATGTCAGACAAAGCAAGGCAAAAGGAAGAATAGATTCCATAGTTGCAATTTTATTCGTTTTTTATCGAATGCAAAATTACAACTAATCCCTCAATGTCACAACAATTGAAGTAACTCTTTCAAGTCTGTAATCTGGTAAGTTGGTTTAAATGGGAACTCCGAACGACCCGTAACATTGTAATATACCTGATGCATCCCTACCCCTCTGGCACCGGTAATGTCATTGTCCCAACTATCACCAACCATCAACGACTCACGCAGTTCGGACTGGGTAGCCGACATGGCAAAGTGAAAAATCTCCGGCCAAGGCTTCAGTACACCGATATCGTCAGAAAGAACTATCTTCTTGAAATAACGGTCGATCCCTGCTGAGCGCATCTTATGACACTGCAATTCCTGGAAACCATTGGAAAGGATATAAAGATTATACTTGGGTGCAAGGTACTCTAACACTTCCCGGGCATGAGGCATCAATCTGCTTTTAGTGGGAATCACCGCAAAGAAGTCTTCAGAGAAAGCCTTTGCCAAAGCTGCATCCCCCTCTCCCACTGCTTCCAGCGGATAAAGAAAACGCTGGCGGTTCAACTCATCCTTTGTCACTTTTCCATCCGCATATTCTGCCCACAATTCCATATTACGCCGCTCATAGAGTTCATAAAAGTGCTGGAAAGACCGGAAATAGCGGTCATATTCATATTTGCGATACATTTCTTCAAAGGTATCGCGGGCATTATAAGAAAAAGCCCAAAGAGTATCATCGAGATCGAAAAAAAGATTCTTGTATTGCATAAAAAAGAAATGGCAGGGCTAATAACCCTGCCATCTTATGATATTATCAAATTATTTCACTTGGATAACCAGATATTTAGATACGCTCCAGAAATCTTTCGGATTCGTAATCTTCAGAACTAGCTGGCCTTTATCATCTTTTTCCAAAGCATAAGAGCCTGCCGGATGAGTTGTCAGAACATCAGCATCCTTAGAATACAACTTAATTTCTTTCGTTGTACGAATGTCAACCTGAGTAAAGTAATCCTTATTCACATCACCATCCTTCAATACTTTACCTTTTTTGAAGAGACCGGTATCAGTCAGGATTTTTTGGTCTTTCAACTCCTTCTTAGTTCCAAATACGAACCAAGCGGTGTTTATTGCCTTATCCTGCTCAGCCACAGTCTTAGCTTTAGCCTCGTTTTCAGCAGAGAGAGCTTCTTTGTCGGCCGACAGACCGGTTACGGCTGCATCCAATTCCTGAATACGGATATTCTTGGAAGCAAGTTCAGCCTGCAACTCTTCAATACGCTGAGTCTTGGCTACTAATTCCTGAGTCAGAGATTCTACCGCTTTCTTCATTTGTGCAGAATTGGTCTTGCTGTTTTTCAGCATTGCTTCCAATTTGGCAATCTGCTCTTTGTTTTCCTGCATCTGCTTCTGGATGAATTCAATGTCAGTCGCAATCTGCTGTTTGGCAGATAAAGAGCCTTCCGAAACTGCACCACGTTGCAAATCCACGCGGCTTTCAGCGGCATTGATTTGGCGGAAGCCTTCGGAGATATCATTGAAAGTGCCCATCATTTCGTCCAGTTCAGCATTACGCTGGGTAAGTTCCATCAAAAGAGAATCATTTTCAGCTTTCAACTGGTCTTTGCTACCACCTGATAAGCCGTCGCACGATGCCATAACGGCTGCGCATACAATTAAAACTGCTAACTTTTTCATACGCTTTTGTTTTACGTTGGTTAATGAAGTTATCTAATCGTCTATTCCTTCTACTACTATTACTATTTCTCCACGTGGCTCATTGGCGGTGAAATGCTCTATCAATTCCGTGAGACTGCCACGCACCGTCTCTTCGTGCATTTTTGAGATTTCCCTCGATACGGAGGCCTGACGTTCGGTACCGAAATGTTCGGCAAACTGCGTCAATGCTTTCACCAAGCGGTGGGGAGACTCATAAAACACCATTGTCCGGCGTTCTTCTGCCAAAATTTTCAGACGCGTCATGCGGCCCTTCTTTTGGGGAAGAAAACCTTCGAAACAGAATTTCTCATTCGGCAAGCCCGAAGCAACCAAAGCCGGAACGAAAGCCGTAGCCCCCGGTAAGCATTGCACCTCGATGCCATTACGAACACATTCACGCACTACCAGAAAGCCCGGATCGGAGATTCCCGGTGTACCTGCATCCGAAATTAATGCCACAGTTTCACCTGCCTTTATTCTATTAACAACACTTTCCACCGTTTTATGTTCATTAAATTTATGGTGGGATTGCATTGCATTCTTTATTTCAAAGTGTTTCAGCAGTATTCCGGAAGTACGGGTATCCTCGGCAAGAATCAGATCCGCCTCTTTCAGGATGCGGATAGCACGGAATGTCATATCTTCCAGATTTCCTACCGGAGTAGGCACTACATAAAGTTTTCCCATATCCGTTATATACCTTAGCTAAAATATTTCTTGAGAAGTTCTACAAAATCGACAACCGCCTCATTTTCTTCATCAGGATTAACCAGAGAAGAGAAAAGTTCCAGTGCCTTGTCCAGAGAAGGGGCATCACCCAACTGGCGTATGACCTCATTCATACGGGCAGTGTTACCACCGAAAATCTCACGCGCAAAGCGGAAAGAATCGTTCAGGCTGATAGCATGCCGCAAGTCAGTAGCCGGCTTTATCCGCTCTGCCAGGATTGGCGATGCAGGAGAGGAAATTGGAGCCGCCTCCGGTTCATGCTTGGGAGATACAGGCTCAGTAACCTCCGGAACTTTGACCTCAACAATCTGAGGCTCTTCCACCTTGCTTCCAGTCCCCTCCAATACCCTCTGCAATTCATCCAGACGCGCACGCATCTGCTGAATACTCCGTTTCGCCACAATCCGTAATTTAGAATCAGGCTCGGCTGTTATAGTTTGCATTAGATATTTCAGTTCCTGAATGTCCAGTTCTATGTCATCCAATAATGTTTGCATTTCCTTTCTCATCACAAAGTGTTAATGCCGCAAATGTAGAAATAAATAATGAAATAATATCGGAAAGCCATTAAAAGTGTTATTTTTGCGGCTAAAATAAACTTTTAAAACAATGGTATTATTCTCGGAAGACCACATACAGGAAACCAATCGTAGAGGAAGAATTGAAGTTATTTGCGGCTCCATGTTCTCTGGTAAGACAGAAGAGCTGATTCGCCGCCTGAAACGTGCTAAGTTTGCCAAACAACGTGTAGAGATATTCAAGCCAGCCATCGACACCCGCTATTCGGAAGAAGAGGTGGTGTCACACGATAGCCACTCCATAGCATCTACCCCGATAGATTCTTCGGCAAGCATCCTGCTGTTCACTTCGGAAATAGATGTGGTAGGAATCGATGAAGCACAATTCTTCGACAGCGGTTTGATCGATGTCTGCAATCAGCTTGCCAACAATGGCGTACGCGTTATTGTAGCCGGTCTGGATATGGACTTCCGCGGACTTCCATTCGGACCGATGCCCGGTCTGTGTGCCATTGCCGACGAAGTTTCTAAAGTTCATGCCATCTGTGTGAAGTGCGGGCAACTGGCATCCTTCTCTCACCGTACCGTTAAGAACGACAAGCAGGTACTTCTGGGAGAAACTGCCGAATACGAACCCCTCTGCCGTGAATGTTATCTGCGGGCGGTGAAAGAAGACCAGAAAGCGGCTGGCAGTTGACAACAAATTAAAAAGCATAAGCCTTATGGAACGTAAGAAGATTACATTCGACAGTTTTATCCGTGCCGTCATTCTCAGTGCCATTATCATCGGTATATTGATGCTTCTGAAGCGGTTGAGTGGAGTATTGCTTCCGTTCTTCCTGGCATGGCTGATTGCTTACCTGATATATCCGTTAGTATCCTTTTTCCAATATAAGCTGCGGTTAAAGAATAGAATTGCTTCTATCTTCTGTGCTTTATTCACTCTTACCATTATAGGAGGGGCTGCGTTCTATCTGCTTGTGCCACCCATGATTCAGGAGTTCTTGCGAGTGAAGGACTTGCTAATAGAATATTTCAGCACTACCCATACCGCAAGCAACGTACCCACTACCCTCTCCGAGTTTATCCGGCAGAATGTCGACATGCGTATATTAGAGCAGATGTTCAGTCAGGAAAACATATTGGATGCTCTTAAAGTGACCGTTCCTAAGTTGTGGGCATTAGTCTCGGAATCCATAAACCTTTTATTCGGGTTCTTCACTGTCTTCCTTATACTATTATATATAGTGTTTATTTTGCTCGATTATGAAAGTATATCCCAAGGCTGGATACATCTCATGCCCAAGAAATACCGGCACACAGTGACCGGCATACTGAACGACGTAAAAGACGGCATGAACAGATATTTCCGCGGACAGGCATTAGTAGCTTTGTGCGTAGGTATCCTGTTCAGTATTGGCTTTCTGATTATCGACTTCCCTCTGGCTATTGGCTTGGGGCTGTTCATTGGTGCGCTGAATATGGTGCCTTACCTGCAAATCATCGGTTTTGTCCCTACCATCATGCTTGCCATTCTGAAAGCTGCGGATACCGGCGATAATTTCTGGATTATCATAGCTTCGGCAACGGCTGTATTCATAGTGGTACAGATCATACAAGACGGTTACCTTGTGCCTCGCATCATGGGAAAGATAACCGGGTTGAATCCTGCCATTATTTTGCTCTCCCTCTCTGTCTGGGGCTCATTAATGGGTATGCTGGGGATGATCATAGCCTTGCCACTTACCACGCTGATGCTCTCCTATTATCAACGATACATCATTAATCAAGAAAATATTTATCGAACGGAATCTACTGAGGATCAACCGATAGAGGGTACCAAAGAAAAATAATGCAAACTTTTTTCCTTATATTCCTTGCAGATTAAATAAAAGTGCCTATCTTTGCACCCGCTTAACAGCAATAAAGGTTTGATTCGCTAGCTCAGCAGGTAGAGCACAACACTTTTAATGTTGGGGTCCTGGGTTCGAGCCCCAGGCGGATCACTTTTAAAAGATTGAAAATCAAGCGGTTATCTAAAACAGATAATCGCTTTTTTCTTTATATACACTATATTTTGCTACGTTTGTGTAAACCAGTGTGTAAACCGGAAAACCGAATGAGCGAAACAATTAAAGTGCTGTGTTACAAATCAAAAACTCTTAGTAATGGTGAACATCCTCTGATGTTATGCGTCTGTAAAGACCGCAAAAGAAAGTTTCAAAGTCTTGGTATATCCATAAAAGCGGAATTATGGGACTTCAAGACAAACCAACCAAAGGACAAATGTCCGAATCGTGAAAGAATAGCCGTTCTCATTAGCGAAAAAATCAATGAGATACAGAAAGCCGCTTTGGATAAAAGAATAGCAGGCAAGGACTTTACGGCTACAACTCTTATTGAATCTACCACAAACAACACTACCAATAAAACGGTAGGTGAATACTATCTGACTTATATTCAGAACTTACAGAAAGAGAATAGAATCAGATACGCAGGAATGTTTGAAGTGTCCTATTCGTCTTTTATCAAGTTCAACAAGCATCTTGACATACCATTCTCTGATATAGATGTTGCTTGGCTAAAACGGTATGAGAAATGGATGAGAGAGCAGAATCTTTCAGTAAGTACCATAAGCACACGAATCAGACACCTACGAGCCGTCTTTAATCTTGCGATAACGGAACATTCAATTAAAAGCGATTGTTATCCGTTCCACTCCTATAAAGTTTCCAAGTTGAACAAGCAGACCGCAAAAAGAGCTTTGAACAAGCAGGACATACTGAAAGTAATGCAATACAAAGGCACTTCTTTTATGGAATGCCTTGCTATTGACATATTTATATTCTCGTATTTGAATGCAGGTATAAACTTCATAGATATAGCCAAACTAAAATACTCCAACATAATAGAGAACCACCTCACTTACAACAGAGAAAAGACAAAGAAACTGATAAGCATACCATTACAAGCAGAAGCAATGGAAATAATAGCGAAGTACAAGAATATGAAATCACCGTACTTGTTTCCTGTACTCTCACCATTCCATAAGACAGAAATACAGATAGCAAACAGACTGCATAAAGTTTTGGCAAAGGTAAACAAGCATCTGAAAGAAATAGGTGAAAAGTTGGAACTGCCTATACCTTTGACTACATACGTTGCACGCCACTCGTATGCGACAGTTCTCAAACGGGCAGGAGTTTCAACAGCCATTATCAGTGAATCTTTAGGGCATAGCTCGGAGAAGATAACGCAGGTTTACTTAGATAGTTTCGACAATGAGCAGATAAGCAATGCAATGAAGAACCTACTATAACAAAAAGAAGTCTGTAATCCGGCAAAGATTGCAGACTTTTCTTTTATTTTGCAGTATAACTAATATGAATGTACAATGTATCAAATAGAAGAACTGCCCGATTTAAAAGTGGCTTGGCATGAAAGCTACAAATACCTTGATGAACCACTCTTAGAATATGTGTGGGAGGTAGCCAACCACTTCCTGCCCGATTATGCGGAAACAGATATGGGAATGATACCCATAGAATCTTCCGCACCTGCCATATTCGCCAACAGATATGCGGAAAGAAACTTATCCGTTGAAGAAAGATACAAGAGAAGCAAAGAAATGAAAACTTTCAAAGGAACTTTGGAAGAATACAAGAAACGGGAATACAGAAAGCTGGATGATTCTTTCAAAGAGAAGTTCCTGACTAATGAAGACTTACAGAATACCATTGAAGCGTATAAGTTGGACGTTAGCAAGTTTTGGTATCTACTTCTGTTCGTATATGACTTTATAGAGGATATTGGCACAAACGCACCTACATTGAACAAGTCCGTATTGGAAGACTTTAGTTATTTTCATGCCAATCTGTTGGAAGCTACAAGTATCACCTTAAGGAAGAGCAACAAGAAAAGCTATGTTGTTGAAAGGGAGGACACAATCAGAATCATTCAAGCAGCCTTGCAGCATTTTGTCAATACATACAGTGATATTATACATAGTGAACAAGACAGAGAAACTATGATTAAACAATTAAAGGACATAGGTCTGGAGGGCTTTATCAGAAATGACTTATCGTCAAAAATCAGCTTTACAGACAAGTCCAGTCTTGACATATCTTATAAGAAGTGGAAGTTTACGGATATGTTTCTGTTCTTTATTGAAAGAAGAAAGGCTACCACCATACCCAATAAAAAGGTAAAGGTATCTAAAGACAAGA
>OLGD01000140.1_pt1 | contig 144483 bp, 132 predicted proteins | sample 1605311 | NCBI WGS metagenome assembly OLGD01 (sample SAMEA3888917, study PRJEB22519) | human gut metagenome | biome: human gut; feature: human-associated habitat; material: faeces | place: Denmark | collected 2010 | reverse complement strand
TTTTAAAAATTTTTTCTAAAAACTATTGACATTCATATAGTTAGTCTATTTATCTTTCACTCTTTTTTCAAATTTTTTGAATAATATATCAAATCAGTGCAAACTAAATCTCCATCTTTAATTTCTTCATTATAGTTATCTACAAAGAAATTTTTAATAGTTTTTTCATACTTATCAAAACCTTGTTTTACATAGAATGGTATATTGTTCTCTGTTGTTCCTACAATCATCTTTTTATATCTTGGTTTATAATTATCTAATAAATACTTAATCATCTTTTTAGCATAGCCTTTTCCTCTGAAATTTTCTTTTGTTGCTATATTTTTTAATTCCACAGTATCATTATTTATCTTGGTTACCACAGCAACACAAGCTGGTTCATCATTATATGCCAATACAAATAGCTCTCCATTAGATAAATACTTATTAATCATTTCTTCACTTGGATCTGCTTCAAGTAATAGCTTTAAATATCGCTCTTTATCGTCTTTTTCTTTTTTTATATTAACCGAATGTTTTACAGGTAAAAACTCGAAACCCTCTGGTAATCTTGGCATTCCTTGATTGTGGTTAAAATATCTACTTTCCTCAGAAAAAATACATCCACAATATTTTTGCATATATAAACCTAGGTCTCTTGCCTTTGCTTGACCTTCTCTAAATCCAACTCTAAAATCTCTATATAAAAAGTCTAATCCATATTTCTTTGCAATTTCTTCACCTTGCATTTTTAAAATATCATGTTTTTGATATGGACTAACTAAAAGAGTAGTAGAAATAGTATCAAAGTCATGTTCTTTAGCATACTTTGCAGTTTGCTCTAGTCTAACTCTATAGCAATAATTTTGACATCTATTTTGTAAATCACATATTACATTTTTGCAAAATTCATCCAAACCATAATCTTCTTCGAAAATGGCTTCTACATTTATACTTTTTGTATATTCTTTTAAACAATCTCTTCTTGCCTTATACTCCATATATGGATGAATATTTGGGTTAAACCAATATACAGTTGGTTCTATCCCTTCATTTCTTAATGAATCTATGCAATATACGCTACAAGGTGCACAGCATGTATGCATTAATAATTTCATTTATTAGTCCTCTCCTTTTTATTCTTTGAACTTTAGGGACGGAGCTTAAAGTTCAAATTTTATGTTAAGTGTTATACTTTAAGCCTGCCCAATAATTCTCATATGTTTAATTATTCATTCATAAGTCTATGTATTTTTAATCTACTTAGTCCTACAAGTTCTGCTATTTCTTTTTGTGTAAATTTATATCGTTTATTCATAGTAACTGCTAACTCTTTCAAATATTCACTGTTATATTGTAATTCTTGAATATTAGTAATATTTTTTTGTTCTAAAAATTCATTTAAAAGTACTAATTTTAATTTATTTTTATCTTCTGGATTTATATCATCAATAAAATTATACTCAGTTAAATCTTCAGTCAAAATCGTATTTAAATTTATATTATATTTACTTAATATTCTTAATACTTTATTTTTGTTAACTAAATAAGCTTTATTTTTAAATTCTTTATACCCAGAATATTTGTATTCAGCCTGATTTTGACAAATCTTAGCTTTTACTGGATTATTATGTATATAATGAATGCAATTTACTATATATTCTCTTGAAGAAATTTCTTCGGATTTATATCTATCTCTAAATACATATCCACATCTAATATAATTTTTATTATAATATATAGCATAACTTGTATTAACTTTTCTCATTAATTCTGAAATCATATCAATATCTTCTGTAAATATTAAAAAATGAGCATGATTATTCATAATACAATATGTTATTATATATAAATCTACACTTTTTAGTTTTTCTTTAAAAATTCTTAAATATGCTTTAATATCTTTTTCTTTATTAAAAATATATTCTCGATTTATCCCTTGAATCATAACATGTAAGAATTTTGATTTTATTTCTTTTCTTGCTTTTCGTGGCACGCAAAAACCTCCTTAAAAATTAATCTTTGCCCCCACTTATTGATTCTTATATAATTTCATTCTAATAAATTTAATATTTTATCTTTCGTTTTCTTAAATATTTAATGCCAGATATGTTATTTTATTATATATCTTATGTTAATCTAATGAACTTTAAGCCCCGTCCCTAAAGTTCACCTAAAATTCATAAACATCAAAAAAGCTTACTGTACCTATCTTTTTTAAGTTTGTTTTTACATATTCAATCACTTTTGTCGGTGTTTGCCAGTTTAATGCCATTTTATCATTTTTTATTAGTATTAGTGCATTTTCCATATTTTTAATTTTTTCTATTTGTCCTTCTTCACTTGCTGAACCTAAATTTCCCTTTAAAAACATATCAAAGTCTTTATTATATTTATCTAGTGGTATCATATATACTGCAGCTTCTGAATCTAATATATACACGTCTCTTTCTTCATCTTTAATATATTCATCTACTTCTATTATCCTATCTTGTAATGTAGAAGAAATTGGTATATTTGAAAAATGATTTAATACTGATTTATCCATTTGTGTGTATAAATAAATATCATTAATTGCTTGTAAGATTAATATTCCTACAAATGATATTGTTATTATATTCATAAAATGCTCTATAAATATAGATACTTTAATATTTTTTATTTCTTGAATTTTCTTACATATATAATATAAAGTAATTAAAATTGAAGGAAACGTAGCTATTACAAAATGTACTTTGTCTGCTATTGGATATAGTACTGTAAATTCAGCTACAGCATTTACAAATAATATTAAATAACTTGCATTTGATTTTATCTTTTTCTGCTTTATATTAACTATATTTACTACAAATAATATTACTAAAGTAACTGGTGCTATCATACCTAAAAATGCGTTTAAATCTCCACCTCGTAGTAATTTTAAGTATGATATACTATTTTTGAATGTTCCTATCCCTAGGACACAATAGTCTATAAAACTTGACATAGAATTTGTTGCTAGTAAATATATAAGCAGAATTATACAAGGAATTAAAACGCCGCAAACTCTATATGTTACTGCTTTTAGTGTTTGATTATCTCTTTTTTCTGCTAATAGATATATCACTGTTATAACCGATATAATTATTCCAGTACTTTGCTTTAACAAAATTGTTGCTCCAGCAAGTAGTCCTATTAACAAATTATATCTTGCTCCACAGTTTTTATATTTTAATTCAGCATAAATTAATACTAATGTTATAAATAAAATCGCATAATTGTAGTCTATATAAAAATTATCTTTTATAAATAGAAATAATAACGCCGATGATAATATTGACCACTTAATATTTAGCTTTAATTCTTTAAATATTTTAAATGACACCAGCATTATTCCTGCACCTAAAACTGTAGATGCAACTCTCATAACAAATAGTTCTTGTCCAAATAATTTAAAAATTCCTCCGAAGTATAAATGATAATAACGGTGTTTGTAACATATTAAAATCATTGTATGGAATTAAACCATTTGCAATATTCCTTGCAAAATTAAAATTCCATATTTCATCTAAATTAGCTAAGTTCCTTATAAGTACTGTAGATGCAAATAACAACATCATTATTACAAAAAAGGAAATATCTATTAATTTTGCTTTTGTTTTCTCTTTCACTTTATCTCCAATCTAAAACATTATTTTTTATATTCTAAATTTAAATGTTCATATGCTGCAGGAAGTGCAATTCTTCCCCTTGGCGTACGTGCTATAAAGCCTATTTGCATTAAAAATGGTTCATAGACGTCTTCAATAGTCTCTATTTCTTCACCTGTTGTAGCTGCTAGAGTTTCAATACCAACTGGTCCCCCTGCATATTTTTGTATTATTGTTAGTAATATGTTTCTATCTGTCTGGTCAAGCCCCAAATCATCTATTTCTAATTTATTTAATGCAATTTTAGCCATATTCAAATCTACTTTTCCATCTCCTAAAACTGCTGCATAGTCCCTTACTCTTTTTAGTATTCTATTTGCAATTCTTGGCGTACCTCTTGATCTTTTTGCAATTTCCATACTTGCTGTGTCATCTATTTCTACATTTAAAATTCCTGCTGATCTTTTTACAATTTTTTGTAAATCTTCTGGCTCATATAATTCTAGTCTTTCTACAATTCCAAATCTATCTCTTAAAGGTGTAGTTAATGAACCTGCTTTAGTTGTTGCACCTATTAATGTGAATTTTGGCAAGTCCAATCTTATTGACCTAGCACTTGGTCCTTTCCCGATAATTATGTCTAATGTATAATCTTCTAAAGCTGGATATAAAATTTCCTCTACACTCTTGTTTAGTCTATGAATTTCATCTATAAATAAAACATCAAATTCTGATAAATTTGTAAGTAATGCTGCTAAATCACCTGGCTTTTCTATTGCTGGTCCTGATGTTATTTTTATATTTGAATTCATTTCATTTGATATTATATTTGATAATGTTGTTTTACCAAGTCCTGGAGGACCATATAAGAGTACATGGTCTAATGGTTCTCCTCTTTTTTTTGCAGCCTCAATATACACTTTCATATTTTCTTTTACTTTTGTTTGTCCTATATATTCTGAAAGTGTTTTAGGTCTTAATGAATTTTCTAATCTATTTTCTTCCTCATTTATTAATTCTGGATTAATTAAATTTTCTTCGTCCATACTAATCTCCTATTTAATTTTTTAATCTTTATAGCAATTTATACAATAAGAATAATATCATTTATACGCTAAAAATACAAGTTTTTTAGTTTCCTTTACTTGATAAATATTAGCACATCTAATAATTGAAGAAGCCCCATAGGAAGGTTAATTCCTATAGGGCCACTGCCTTATTCTTAGGCAGTTTTGTGTGATGATTCATTTTACAACCAGAAAGTCTCCCGCGTAAATCAAGTCAGGATTTTCAATGTTCTGATTGTCAGCCATCAGTTGTTCTACTGATGTATTGAAGCGCTCTGCAAGAACACTCAGGCAATCACCTGGCTCGATGACATATTTCCCTACTGCTACTTCAAATAAGAATTTATCAGTATTTACATCTTCGGTATGCCAATAAATTGGCTTGTCCGGAGCTGTTTCTACTGCAAATTCTTCTGTCGCAGAAGACAATACGTCTTTTACTGCTTTCTGTGGGTCAGCTTTAAAATCTTCTTCCAGATTTGCTCTGAGGCGGTTGTCCATATAGGTTCCAACCTGGACGAAATCCGTCTTGCTGTCGCTCTCAACCCAATTATACTCCCACGCCAAATCTTTCTTTTCTTTGTCGGTGGAAAAATGATACTCTGCCTCTGTATGGCAGTTTTCGCTGGCGATAAACCAGATTGGGTTATCAGGACCTTCACTTAACCGCTCGTTGACTGCTTCTTCCATCTCGTAGAAAGTCCCTCCAAATCCCATTGTAGAATAATTTCCATCTTTGGATTCTACGGAGACGGATGAAACTGCCTCTACACTCATTGGTGAGCTGATAAAACTCATTCCAATAAGACCACAAGTTACAACTGTTGCTACCACTTTTCTCATAACTGTTCTCCTCTTTTTGTGAATCTATCACGCTATATCGGGTTACATAATACATTATACCATAAAACGCATAATTTGTACATAGTAGTAAAATAGGGGTTGAACAATATATGTTAAAATATCTCACTATTTTAAACATTTACCTAAAGCTAAAAGGGATTTAAGGAACGTCCCCAAATCCCACAGAAAGGAATATCCTCAAATCCCGAATTCTATATTATCAAAAGTTTATTTCCCTTTTCTATTGGCTTACTATATATTTTTATAAAAAGTTGTTGGAAACCATATTTATACATAGTATATGCAATCCAATATTTTTTTCTAGGCACATTTTTTAATTTTAAAAATGGATTTTTTCTCCATTCAAAAAAGTTTATATCTAAATAATTCATTATATCTCTTATATTTTCTTTTAAATCTCCATTTTTATTTATAGTTAGTTCTATTAATGCCCTCATTCCTATTCTTGTAAAAGCTATAAATGTTAACATATTTTTCATTTTTTCGTATTTTCCAGCATCTTTATATGATTTTTTAACTTCTACAAGACCATCTTTTAAATCTTTAATTTGAATTTGATTTTTCAAATTTTTATTTGAATTATCTTCGTATTTGTAATATAACTGTTCATTTATAAAAGATATCTTATTAGCCTTAGAATAACAACTTAATATAAATATTTCATCTTGGCATTCGTCATAATTTTGAAATTTAATATTTCTTGCAATTTCTTTTTTTATTAATTTATTTCCGCCATCCAGATTTAAATATGCAAAATTTTCATTCTTTCCATTTATCTCTTCTACTTCTTTAAATTTATTATTAAGTCCTTCATGAATTAATTGATTTGTATTTATATCTATTATATTGAAGCCACAAATTGCAATATCTGTATCATTTCTTTCTTGTACATTATATAGTTTTTCTAAAGTTGTTTTTTCTAGACACATATCACCATTCATAACTAAGATATATTTCCCTTGTGCTTCTTCTAATGCTTTGTTTTTAGCTGTTACATCTTGAGCTTTTGTTTTATATATAATTTTTATATTATTATATTTTTCTTGAGTTTCTTTTACAAATCTATCTATATCAGAATTCTCCTCTTTATAAATACAAATTATCTCTGTATTTGGTAAAGTCTGATTTATCAGACTATTTAAACATTCTTTTACTTTTTTGTGTCTTCTTTTAAAAATTGTAATAACTGATACATTACACATTGCAATTCCCCCTATTTACTTTAAACTCATGAAATTGTCTACTTTATTAAATAAACGATTTAGTGCCTTTATTTTTAATACATTTTTCTCTATTATGTTTTTTCTTAAGAATTCTATTATTGCAGTTATTAAATAAAAACTAATTGTAGCAATTATCAATGTTGAAAATACTCCTCCTGGTATGGTGTTTATGAATTCCATTCCAAATATATTATGCCATAATCTATATCTCATAAAATTGCTTTCATGGAATAAATAAACAGCAAAACTTATACTAGCAAAATAATTTATGAACCTATTATATTTTAATTTCCATTCTTTGAATACATAAAATAAAGCAATTGAAGGTACTAAAATGAATATTGAATTCATCTCCCTATAATATGCAAAAAGATTTGACCAAAATATATTTTTTTGTTCTAATTTTTTTCCAATTAAAACAATTGCAAAAACTATTATATATCCCAGACAAATTAAAATTATATTTCTTAATTTCCTGTTTTCAAAAAACTTTATTCCATATAGTCTAATATATGCACCAATAATATATACATATATAAATAGTAATATTCCCATTGGAGTTTGTGTACTTCCAATTAATCCATTTGAATAAAATATAGTTGGAATTACTACAAATATAATTGTTAAAACAATTAATAGTTTATTATAATTTTCTCTACTTAAACCATTCAAAAATTTATTTATAAATGGTATTAGTAAAAGCAAATATAAATATACTGTTATAAACCAATATTGATTATATGCTAATGGAAAAAATGTTTTTAGTGTATCAACTTTACTCCATTTTTCTATTCCTGTAAGTCTGAATACTAGCATAAATCCCACAGAATAACAAAAAATTTGCAACCATAAAATAAACACTTTTTTAAAACTAAAATTTTTATTTATACTAAAATATCCCGTAATAATTAAAAATATAACAACTCCTATTTTTCCACCAATGCCACCTATTATTCCAAAAACCATATTTCCATTTACTGTATAGCCTTCAACTATACCAGTATTTAGTGCCATATGATGAAATATAATTAAACACATTGCTATTATTCTTAATAATTCTATATTAGAATCTCTATTTTTCTTCTTTATTGCCTTCTCCAATGTTAAACGTCCTTTCTATTATATATTGTGGTCTTCTCTTTGTTTCATCATAAATTCTTCCTATATACTCTCCTATCATCCATAAAGATATAAGTATCATTCCACTTAAAAAAGTCATTGTTACCATTAAAGATGTCCACCCTGCTGCTAGATTATTCCAATCGAATATATATGACAGAATTGCATATATTAAAATTACAATAGATATAGCTATAGAAATAATTCCCATTGTTCCTACTATTTTTAGAGGTTTTGTGGAAAAACTAAATATTCCATCTTTTGCAAGCTTTAGCATTTTCTTTAATGGGTATTTTGTTTTACCAGCATATCTTTCTTTTCTTTCGTATTCGAAAGGTGTTTGTTTAAATCCTACCCAACTAAATAGCCCTCTTAAAAATTTATTATGTTCTGGTAACGCATTTATAACATCAACTACTTTTCTGTCAACTAATCTAAAATCCCCTGTATCCCTTGGGATTTCTACATCTGACAATGCGTTTAATGTTCTATAAAACATTGAAGCAGTTAATAATTTAAATTTTGATTCACCTTTTCTAGATTTTCTTTTTCCATATATTACTTCGTTTCCATCTTCCCAAAGTTTTAACATCTCTGGTATAAGTTCTGGTGGATCTTGTAAATCCGCATCAATTATCACTATGGCATCTCCTGTAACATATTGAAGTCCAGCAGTTACTGCACATTGATGTCCAAAATTTCTAGAAAAAGAAATTATTTTTACATTTTTATCTTTACTTGCCATATCTAGTAGTATACTTAGAGTTTTATCTTTACTTCCATCATTTATAAATATTATTTCATAATTGTAATTATTAATTCTTTCTAATACTATCTTTAACCTTTTATAACATTCTTCTGCCACTTCTTCTTCATAATACATTGGCACTATAACCGAAACTTTTTTCATTGTATACATTCTACCTCTTTCTTAGTAATTCGCCTAATGGTTTTTTCTCATTTAAACGTTTAATTGTTTCTGCAAATAGTGGTGCTATAGAAACAACTTTTATTTGTGGTATTTGTTTTTCTTCTGATAATGGAATTGTATTAGTTATAACTAATTCTTTTATTGGCGAATTTTGAATTCTTTCTATTGCTGGTCCAGAAAGTACTCCATGTGTACATCCAGCATATATAGCTTCTGCGCCAAATTCCTTTAGTACTCTTACTGTTTCCATCATTGAACCTGCTGTATCTATTTCGTCATCAAATATAATTGCATTTTTGCCTTTTACATCACCTATAATTGTAGTTCCTATTGCTTTATCATTATTTCCATCTCTTCTTTTGTCCAGCATTGCAATTGGACAATTAAAAAATTCTGAATATTTATATGCTTTTTTTGAACTTCCTGCATCTGTTGCAACAATAACCATATTGTCTAATTTTTTACTCATAAAATAATCCTCTAAAACTCCTTCTGCAGAAAGTCTATCACAATTTATATTATTAAAATATGCTTGTATTGCTGGGTTATGTAAGTCGCATGTAATTACTCTAGTTGCTCCAGCTGCTTCTAATAATTCTGCTATTAATTTTGCTGTTATTGGTACTCTTGGTTGATCTTTTTTGTCAGAACGTGAATATATATAATATGGTAAAACGACATTTATTTTACCAGCAGATGCTCTTTTTACTGCATCTATTGTTATTAATAATTCCATTATTCTCTCATTTACTGGTGGTACATTACTTTGTACTAAATATACATCATGTTCTCTTACCGTCTCTAATATTTGTACAAAGTTATTATCATTTTTAAACTTCATTGTATTTATTTTTCCCATTGGAATATCTAAATACTCACAGATTTCTTTCGTAAATGGTTCTGCATACTTGCTACAAGCAAAAATTTTAATATTTTCCATATTAATACTTCCTCCATTATTAATTTGCCTTTATCTTATCATTATGAGTCTTTTTTTACAAGCTAAAATGCAAATTTCAGCCAACATTTACTTTTTATATGCTGGCTGAATATTTTAATATAAACAAATATATAAATTATTGTTATCAAAAATTAATTGTTCTTTATCAAAAAAGCTCCAATCTTTTTGTAAAAATTCTTCTCTATTTTCATTTGGAACCTCTATTTTATTAAATCGCTTACCACTATACAATTCTATCGTTTCTTTAGCTGTCCAATCTGTTCCCATACTTCTTGTTGTAATTACTCCTAACCACCTTTGTCCTTCATAATTAGTGGTTGGATTTTTATCAAAACATATACCTATATTTTCTATAGTTACTCCTGTTTCAGTTTGATAATTTTCTATTTCTTTAGTTATTGTTTCTGCAATGTTTCTATCTAAATAATTTGTAGTAATCATTTCTGATGATGCTAATATGTAATATAAAGCATTCAACATTACCATTATAAAAACAATTACAGCAAGTAATTTATTAAATAACTTATAATTTTTAGCTTCTATAACTAAACTTAAAAATAAAATTAATATTCCTATGCTACTGCCAAAAGACATTGCCATTCTTGTCTCTAGATATTGACTTTCTACTGGTGTTACCAGCATTGGTAATATTGGGATTAATATACAAGTACCTAATAGTACAAAATATTCAAATACATATAATTTAAATTTCTTATTTTTTATACAACAAATTAAAAATAATATACTTATAGCTACAATTAGCAAAACATACCAGTATTTGGTTCCTATACCAAATGTTTTTAGTATCATATCAGAACCAAGTCTTATTGCAGTATTACATAAGTCTGTAATTGATAAAACTGCCATTTTTCTAAATTCATTACTAAATATATTACTAAAAATTTTAGTTGCAATAAGATTAATCACCATAACAATTATATATATTAATCCTATTTTTAATGTCTCTATAAAGATTTTCTTAAAATTCTCTTTATACTTATATGCTAATAGCACTAATGCTAAAGGAATAAATATAGTAATTGCTCCTTGGTAGCAAAGGCTTCCGAGTAATAAACTAATAAAAGCTTTTATTCTTTTAAACTTCATATTAGAATTAAAAAGACATGCTGCAATTACAGTACATAAAATTCCCAAACACATTATTCCAGATTCCCAGAATACTAAGCTTTCAATAGTACAAAAATTAAATACAATTATAAAAGAAATTCCTGCAAATAGAATATTACTAAAAATATTCATTTCATGCTTTTTCAACTTACTAATAAATTTAAATAAAATAAACCAAGCAATTGCTAAAAATAATATACCTGCTAATACTAGCAATTCTGTATTTATAATAAAATTAATCTCTAATATATCAAATATCCATCTTGCTAAAGCACTAAATATTCTATTAGAAACTAAAAAGTGTGAAATTAGTTCTTGGCTACTATAAGAATAAACACAATAAGTATCCAATGCTAAATGTGGTCTTATAAAATTAATACATATAATAATTGAAAAGGCCAACATTCCTAAAAAAGTATAAATATTGTACTTGTGTTTTACTAGTAACTTCTGTATTTTCTTTAATCTTTCCATTGTTCCTCCAAAAAGTTAAATAATTATACTATTCATATGTTATAATCGTTTCTAAAATCTCATTATCACTAAGTCTTGCATTTTTGTTACTAGTTATTTCTAAAATAATTTTATTCCCTGTTTTGTAAGGTTGTATTATTTGATATGGATCCATATCTTCAAATGGATATTCTAAGATTTCGCCAGAAATATAATCTCTCTCATATGCAATACCTGTCATATTAATTACATACAAATTATCAGAATTTATCATATTTTCTAATTTTGTAGATAGTTGGTTTTCTGTAGATTCAGTACTTTGCAAATATCCATCATCAGATATATAAAAATTATTTATATTATTATTTGCTAATAAATTCAAAAATTTTTGCCTAGATTGTTCTGATATCCAAATACCATTTTTGTTTGGTACTCCTTTTAACAATTCATTAATTTCATTTTCTAATGGCTTTCCATTTTTTAAAACTCCAGCTAAATCAACTACATACTGAACTTCCGGTTTTATTTGTAATATTTTTCTTCCATCATATTCCTCTTCTATCTTATAAATATTAGGATTTGCAGTTGAATTTATCTGGGTTTGCATATTTCTGATTTCATCTAGATTATCACTTTCGGCTTGCTCAGAAAATACATTTTGAATTATATTATTTTCATCTATTATATTTGAAAGATTTTGGATTTCATTTGTTAGTAAAATATTTTCTACACCACTATCATCGCTTTTCTTTCTATTTATAAAAAATATTATTATTCCTATTATTACTATTAAAATCACTAAACTCATTATATAATATTGCTTCTTCATTGTTTTCCCCTTTAAATTTTAATATTTTTGCAAAAATATAGTATCATTTTTTATTTTACTATTCAATGCCTTTATTTATTTTTCTTTTTGATAATAATTGCAATTACTGCTACAAGTAATATTATTATTGCTATAATTATTATATAATTCATATTTATATTTCCAGCTACTGCTTTGGGTTTATTTGATTCATTTTCTATATTTATTGTATATACTTTTAAATCTCCATTTTCTGCTGTAACCTTTATATTGATCAATCTTTCTTCTTGTGACACAGTTATTGTCCCTGTTCCTTCGATTTTTGCATTTTCATTATCTGGCTCTGCTGTAACATTAAAAGTATTAATACTATCATCTTTTACATAAATTGTATATGTGTCCATTTGTCTATTAAATTCTGGGCTTAATTCATATCCTTCTACATTTAAAGACTTTAAATAATTATCACTAGATTTACCAACAAAATAATCTGCTGTTACAGCATTGTTTTTACTTTCTTCATATTCTCTTGCCCTATCTGCTGCTTCTTTTTCAGTAAAATCTGCATATCCAGAGCTATTCGGAGGTACAGGAATATCTACTAATCTTCCTGTTTCGGCAAATGATATATTCATTATAGACACTAAAGTTATTAAAATTATAAAAAATATACTTAATTTACTTTTCACTTTTTTCTCCCTTCTATAAAGTATAAGTAAAAGAATGGTAAATTAATCCTTATATTAATTTACCATTCTCCTTTCTAAATTATTCTTAAATAATTTGACGCTACAAATCCCTTTGTTCCATCATCTAAAATTACTAAATCCCATGTATAGCCATTAGCTGTATACACACCTTTAAGAATTCTAGTCCCTGTTGTTCCATCTCTAAAAGTTCCTAAACTTGCAAAATCTGTACCTGGTCCAATTCTAATATTAACACTACCGGTAGTTGATATCGCCACTCTTTCATTACAATTTGTAACATCATTTATAAATTGTAAATAATCTCCTGAACAATAGCCTACTTTCCCTGATGGAGTTATTACCTTCTGCCATCCATTTTCGTATCTTTCTACTGAAAGCAATACAGTTCCATTCTGTAATCTTTCACCTTCAAGCTCTGCATATTGTGTTCCAGGTCCAGTTCTAACTATTAATGAAGTTTGTATATCATAAACTTGAACATTTTTTGGTCCTTGGTCTGTTATTGTTGGATATCCTGTGTTTCCACCATTCTGTCCTGTTGGTCTAGCTGCTGGTGATGTAGGCATATTTTCATATACTGGTATAATAAATTTTATTGTGTTGTCTAAAGTTCCTGTATCTACATATGCTCCTCTAAAAGTACGTGCTTCACTATATGCTGCAGATAAGTTTTGCATATATTGATGAGTATAAAATCCCCCTGGACTATTTGGATTTACATCAAATTTATTTAAATATAGAGTATTTTGATTTGCATCTAGATAATTTTGTCTTATAAAACTAATTCCACCTTCTATACCTTTTTGCATGCTGTCCCAACCATATTGTTTAGCTTTTGCTAATGCTGTAGCAACATCATTTCCGTTTACTGCACCTATATTAAATGGATTAAAATATTGTTTTCCATCTCCACCATCCATATATATTGTTGGAGATCCATTTTTACCTTGCTCTTGGAATAGTCTAGCAATTATATAATATGGATTTACGTTTTGATGTTCACATGATATTCTAACATCTTCTGCAAAATTATTTAAAAATGTTCCATTTACTTGATATTGAATTGATTCTAATGTTGCTCCACTATTGTAATAATCAGATAAATCTACAAATTGGAATGCATCTGTATCATTTAGGAAATTTCTAGGATCCATAAAATATGCTATTCCATTATATGAAGCTTGTGCCCAATTTCCTGTTACTGCTGGGTTTGGAGCAATCCAATCACCTTTATATACATTTGTATCTACTAAATTTGCATATTGTCTTTTTCCACTATCATCTACTGTATAGTGCTCATATTCTCCTTGTACAGCTGTATAAAAATCAATTCCTGTATATAATACTTCAAATTGCCACTCTGGATGTTGTTCTAACAATTTGTCTACTGCTTCTGCAATACCTGGATATTTATTTGAATCTATATTAACACCTATTCCTGTTTTTAATAAACAAAATCTTTGTTTTACATTCTTTTCATTATTATATAATTCTATTCCTGATCCATTTGAAATATCACCAAATATATCTAATGTTAAATTTTGATTTGTTAGTGGCAATATTCCTATACTTCCGTCCCCATTATCTCTTATAACCCATTTTTGGTTATTTCCTTCATTCCATTCATATTGTACTACTTGCTCTCCACTAGAAATATTTCTATTTTTTACAGTTAAGCATTTTCCACTATGTGCAAAAGAAATTCTATAATATCCATCTATATATTCTAACTTTACCTTTTGTCCTTTTGCATTAAAATCTTCCCATATTTGTACTCTTCCATCATTATCCATACTACTTGCAGATACTTCCATAACTAGATTTGTATTTGCTTGTGGCGCTATTTGATAAGTTCCGTCTGTTACTGTTTTCTCACTTCTATCTTCTATTTTTTCTAATTTAAACTCTTGTCCATTTCCTCCACTTTGTTCGTATACTTGTATATTTGTTCCATTTTCTGTTTTAGATTGATATGCATCTAAATATAACGAGTCTCTTTTTGATATTATATTATAATTTCCTGCTTTGCTTTTTCTTATTAACCATTTCTGATTGTCATTCCCACCATTATTTGTCCATTGGTCTACATTAGCTTCGTTTCCATATCCTACTACATCTAGTCTTTTTCCTGAATGTACTGGTATTATTTCATAATAGCCTTGTCCATCATATACCAAATTAAACTGTTGTTGTAAGCTATCTACATACTCCCATATATGCACATTTGCTCCATCTTCTGTTTTTCCTCCATCTACTGTTAAACTTTGTGTTGGCGCATTTGCTAACACTATTTTGTATGTTCCTTCTTCTACTGTTTTTGGATTTTCTATTTTTTCTAATTTAAACTCTTGTCCATTTCCTCCGCTTTGTTCATATACTTCTATATTTGTTCCATTTTCTGTCCTAGATTGATATGCATCTAAATATAATGAATCTCTTTTTGATATTATATTATAATTTCCTGCTTTACTTTTCCTTATTACCCATCTTTGGTTATCGTTTCCACCATTGTCTGCCCATTGATCTACATTTGATTCATTTCCATATCCTACTACATCTAATCTCTTTCCAGAATGTACTGGTATTATTTCATAGTATCCCTCTCCATCATAAACTAGTTCAAATTGTTGTTGCGGATTATTTTTATATTCCCATATATGCACATTTGCTCCATCTTCTGTACTTCCATTTTCTACTGTTAAGCTTTGTGTTGGCGCATTTGCCAATACTATTTTGTATGTTCCTTCTTCTACTATTTTCTCTCCTTGTGGCACTCCACTTTCTGTAATCTGAAATTTTTGATTATCTCCTCCTGTTGGGTTTTCAACATACATTAAATCACAATTAGCTCCACTATCTCCTACTGTTAAATATAGTCCATTTAATTTAGATATTATGTTATAATATCCATTTCCAACATCCTTTATTATCCATTTTTGATTATCATTTCCGCCATTATCTTCCCATTGGTCTACTGGAGTTCCACTTTCCGAACCGGAACCTACTACATCTAATAATTTTCCTGAATTTTCATTTATTATTATATAATATCCTGCTTCATTATATATAAATTTAAATCTTTGTTGATTTACTCTTATATAATCCCATAAATTTATATTTGCTCCATTTTCTAGTCTTCCTCCATCTACTCCTACTGCTCTTCCACTTAACTTTGTTATTATCTTATTTGTTGTTCCATTTAATATTGTTTCTGTTCCATCTTCATCTATTCTTTCTATTAAGAATTCTTGCGTTAGTACATCTGCTCCTTCTTCTATATTTACATTTTCTCCATTTGCTCCTACTCCATTTTCTAAGTTTAAGTACCAACCATTTAATTTTGACTTAATTTTATATCCTTCTATTCCTTTCTCTATTATCCATTTTTGATTATCTGTTCCACCATTATTTGACCATTGATCCACATTCATCCCTGAACCTTGTATACTTTGTACTACATCTAATAATTTATTACTTCTTATATTTTCTATTTCATAATATCCTTCAATATCTATTCTTAACCTGAACTTTTGTTGACCTACTCCATAATAATCCCATATATTTACATTTGCTCCATCTTCTTTGCTACCAGCATCTATTCCTACTGCTCTATTCCCTGGTAGTACACTTCTTATCGTATATATTCCTTCTGCTAATTTTATGTTTCCTGCTTCTATACTTTTTAACATATTGTCTTGTGTATACTCTGAGTCTATTATGCTTGAGTCTTCATTATCAATTTCTTCTTTAACATTTTCTGTTGTTTCATCTGTAATCTCATCTTCTATTGTATTTTGATTTTCATTTTCATTTACTATTTTTTCATCATCCATAACATTTTCTACAGTATTACTCTCTTCTTTGTTTGCGTCTCCATTTGACTCAGTATTATTTTCTAGTTCTTCATTTTGAATAATATTCTCTTTTAGTTCCTTTGCATAGCTAATTTGTGGCAAAATTGTTCCTAATAATATTAATACTATACACATCATCGAAATTACTTTTTTCATAAGTGCCTCCTTAATTATTTTGATTAATTAATTTTATTATAACGATTTATCTAAGTCAAATGATTTATTATATATATTTTAACCTATAATTCGTAAATATATTACTTAATATTTAATAACGTAATTCCAGCTATTATTAAGAAAATACCTATTCCTCCATAAATATTCATAGATTCTTTAAAAAGAAAAACTCCAGCTAAAATTACTAATATTTGTGTAATTCCTGTAATTATTGGAAAAATATAACTTAAATCAAATTGTTTTATTATATAAAATGTATAAATTAAAAAACTGATGATATATGACATAAATCCTAGTATAGATTTAACACCCATTGACAAGTTAAATACTCCACTTTGCAATGCTATATTTACACTGTTTGCTTCTGATTTAATTAATACTAATCCTCCTACAGAACAAATTAAATATATTATTATACTTATTATTTTCATATTATTTTCCCTCTTCTTCCTGCTTTTGTTCATTTTCTTTTAGCGCAATATAATGATTTAAATTTTTTACCTTTTCATTTAAATTAGAAATTCTTATATTATCTAAAAAAACTTCTATTAATAAAAAACCTATTGCTGACATCCATACAAAATTAACTGAAGCTTCAAACCCCAATAATCTTGAGACCCATGATACTGCATTAGAAAATATACTCATTAAAATTAATAAAATACTTCCTAAAAGCCATATAACTGAATTTTCTATTTTTAATTCAGATTTTTTTATTTTTCTAACGCATAGAATAAATGCTATTATAGAACATATAATTAATACTATTCTTAATGTAATTGTCATTTTATCTCTCCTCCATTATGCTTTCTTAGTAAAAGACCTTATAAAAACTATTGAACAAAACATATTAATCATATATTTCATAGCTTTTAATGGCTTTAAATAACTTTCACCAAATTTTCTTTCTTGCATCTCTACCTGCACTTCTTTTATTAGCTTTTTCTTTTTTAGCATATACACAATAGTATCAGGCTCAGGAGATAGACCTGGATTACTTACTAATTCTTCAATTGCTACTTTGTTATAGGCTCTCATTCCTGATGTTGGATCTTTAATGGTTTTTCCTGTTGTAATTTTTATTATAAGACTTATTAAATTACTTCCTAACATTCTCATTGTTCTTGGTTTATGTTCTGTTACAAATCTTGAACCTATAACAATATCTGCTCCCTCAGTTACTCCTTTTACCAATTTTTTTAATTCTTTAGCTTGGTGTTGTCCATCACCATCAAACTGTATTGCAATATCATAGTTATTTTCCTTTGCATATTTCATTCCAACTTGTATTGCACTTGTTAAACCATAATTTATTGGCAAGGAAATTAAATTAAAATTATTTTTTTTGCAAATTTCCTTGGTCTTGTCTTTTGAACCATCATTTACTATTACATAATCATAATTTGTATTATTTCTAACGTCTTTTACAGTTGCTTCTATATTTAATTCTTCATTATATGCTGGAATTATTATTAATACTTTCATTATTTTAATTTCCTCTTTCATCTAAAAATCTTTTAATATTTGCATTGTTGCATTATTAAATTTATCTGCATATCCCCAATCAACAGTTTGAGAATGATTCCATACTTGTGGCAATTCTAATAACATTGAACGTGTATTTGGAATACTTCTTGCCCAATTTATTAAATAACCACTTCCATACGTGCCAATATGTTTAGAAATTCCAAAGGCATTTCTATAATACCAACCTATTCCATCATCTCCAATTGTTTCATTTAACCATCCATGAATATCTAATACAATATTTTGAGTTCCTGTATGATTTAATATGAAATCTCTTAAAGATTCAGCCTCAAATGCTTGGAATGGTTGTGTTCCATTATAGTTTCTGTTTCCTCCTGTAGCCTGATAACCTACAGAAAAACATCTATTCATATCTATACCTTTATTTCCAGGTGCCCAACTATATAATGTTGTACGTCCTGGCCCTTGATTTGTCCATCCATTATATTGTCCATCTGGATTTGAAGTTGGAAAAATATATACAGTCCATTCATTAACTAACTCTTCTGTTATATTCTTCTTTAGATAGTCAAAAAATTGATTAGCCATATATGTTAATTCTGCACCATCATAGTCGTACGAATCTTCAAAACCGTGGATTGCAAAATTTACAAAAAGTTTTTTACTTCCATTTCCAATTTTATAATATTGTAAATATGTCCCACCATTTCCATTTCCTTGAACTTTTAATCCTGACCATCCATAAGTTCCTTCTTCTATATATTTATTAAAATATTTTATTATAGAAAATTTTTGTTTTATATTTTTTTCATTATAATATAATTCCATTCCTGAACCATTGTCTATTGGACCATATATGTCTAATGTTAAGTCATAGTTTGATAATGGTATTATTCCTAGACTTCCATCTCCATTATCTCGTATAGTCCATTTCTGGTTATCTCCTTCATTCCATTCATATTGTACAACTTCTTCTCCACTTGATATATTTCTATTCTTTACTGTTAAACATTTTCCACTATGTTCAAAAGATATTCTATAATATCCATTTATATATTCAATTTTAAATCTTTGTGCAGCGACATCAAAATCCTGCCATATTTGTACTCTTCCATCATTATCTATATTACTTGCTGACGCCTCTATTACTATATTTGTATTTGCTTGTGGTGCTATTTTATATATTCCATCTGCTATTGTTCTTTCGCTTTTATCATCTATCTTTTCTAATTTAAATTCTTGGCCATTTCCACCACTTTTTTCATATACTTCTATGTTTGTTCCATTTTCTGTTTTTGATTGGTACGCATCTAGATATAGCGAATCCCTTTTTGATATTATATTATAATTTCCTTCTTCGCTCTTTCTTATTGCCCATTTTTGGTTGTCGTTTCCACCATTGTTTGTCCATTGGTCTACATTAGCTTCATTTCCATATCCTACTACATCTAGTCTTTTTCCTGAATGTACTGGTATTATTTCATAATAGCCTTGTCCATCATATACCAAATTAAACTGTTGTTGTAAGCTATCTACATACTCCCATATATGCACATTTGCTCCATCTTCTGTTTTTCCTCCATCTACTGTTAAACTTTGTGTTGGCGCATTTGCTAACACTATTTTGTATGTTCCTTCTTCTACTGTTTTTGGATTTTCTATTTTTTCTAATTTAAACTCTTGTCCATTTCCTCCGCTTTGTTCATATACTTCTATATTTGTTCCATTTTCTGTCCTAGATTGATATGCATCTAAATATAATGAATCTCTTTTTGATATTATATTATAATTTCCTGCTTTACTTTTCCTTATTACCCATCTTTGGTTATCGTTTCCACCATTGTCTGCCCATTGATCTACATTTGATTCATTTCCATATCCTACTACATCTAATCTCTTTCCAGAATGTGTTGGTATTATTTCATAATATCCATCTTCATTATAAACTAGTTCAAATTGTTGTTGCGCAGCATTAGTATATTCCCATATATGCACATTTGCTCCGTCTTCTCTTTTTCCTCCGTCAACAGTTAAACTTTGTGTTGGCGCATTTGCTAATACTATTTTATATATTCCTTCTTCTACTATTTTTTCTCCTTGTGGTACTCCACTTTCTATAATCTGAAATTTTTGATTATCTCCTCCTGTTGGGTTCTCTACATACATTAAGTCACAGTTTACTCCAGTTCCTCCTACGGTTAAATATAATCCATTTAATCTTGAAATTATACTATAATATCCATTTCCTGCGTCTTGTACTATCCATTTTTGTCCTTCGTTACTTGGTTGTTCTTCCCATTGCTCTACTTGTGTTCCGCTTTCTGAATCTGATCCTACTACATTTAATAATTTTCCTGATTTTATATTTTCTATTGTATAATACCCTTCTTCATTATATACAAACTTAAATCTTTGTTGGTCTACTCTTTCATAATCCCATAAATTTATATCTGCTCCATTTTCTGTTCTTCCTCCATCTACTCCTACTGCTCTTCCACTTAATTTTGTTATTATTTTGTTTGTTGTTCCACTTTGTACTGTCTCTGTTCCATCTACATCTATTCTTTCTATTAAGAATTCTTGTGTTCTTACTTCTGCTCCTTCTTCTATATTTACATTCTCTCCATTTGCTCCTACTCCATTTTCTAAATTTAAGTACCAACCATTAAGTTTTGACTTAATTTTATATGCTTCTGTTCCTTTCTCTATTACCCATTTTTGATTATCTAAGCCACCATTAGTTGAATATTGGTTTACATTCAACCCTGCTACTTGTGTTTCTTGATCGACGTTTAATAGTTTACTACTTCTTATATTTTCTATTTCATAATATCCTTCACTATCTATTATTAATCTAAACTTTTGTTGACCTACTCCATAATAATCCCATATATTTACATTTGCTCCGTCTTCTTTGCTTCCAGCATCTATTCCTACTGCTCTATTTCCTGGTAATACACTTCTTATTGTATATATTCCTTCTGCTAATTTTAAACCTCCTGCTTCTATACTTTTTACCATATTGTCCTGTGTAGACTCTGATTCTAGTAACTTTTCTTCTTCGCTATTTATTGTTTCATTAGCATTTTCTATTATTTCATTTATAGAGTTATTTTCTATTACGTTTTCTTGATCTTTTACCACTGCATTGTTTCCTACCTCATTAACAGATTCATTATTTTCTACACTATTATATATGTTATCTATTGTTGTATTATAAATAGTATTAGGTTCTATTATTCCATCTGCATAACTTGGCAAAATTGTCCCTGTAAATAATGTTATTATGCATAATACAGATAATACTTTCTTCATAAGCTTTCTCCCTTTATTCATTTTCTTCTCTTTTCCCATTATATTCATTTACAAGATATAATGGTCTGTTTTTTGATTCGTTAAATATTCGTCCTAAATATTCTCCAATAATTCCAAATAATAGAATTTGTATTCCACTAAAAAATAATATTAAAAGAATAATTGCTTGATATGCATCAATTTTATTTGTAACCAAAATCATTTTACAGATTACATAAATAAAATATATCAATAAAGCACCAAATGTAGGAATACATAAATAGGTAGATATTCTTAGTGGAGATGTTGTAAAAGATGTTATACCATCTATTGCTAAATCTATTAATTTCTTATAATTCCATTTTGTTTTTCCTGCAACTCTTGGATCCCTATCATATAAGACTTCCTTTTTCTTATATCCAATCCAGCTAAACATACTTTTTGAACATCTTTGTGTTTCTCTCATCTTCTTTAATGCATTTACACATCTTTTATCTAATAATCTAAAATCTCCTGTATCTCTCTGAATTTGCACATTTGTCAATGATTGTAATACTTTGTAATACATTTTAGAAGTAAATTTCTTTAGGAAGGTTTCTCCTTTTCTAGATTTTCTTCTTGCATAAACATCATCATAGCCTTCTTCCCACCATTTTATAAGTTCTGGTATTAACTCTGGTGGATCTTGTAAATCTGCATCCATAAAAATCACACAATCGCCAATAGCATAATCTAGTCCTGCTATCATTGCAGTTTCTTTTCCAAAGTTTCTAGAAAAATCCACATATGATATTCTTTCATCCTTGTTTCGGTATTCTTTTATTAAGTTAAGGGTATCATCCTTACTTCCATCATTTACAAATAAAATTTCAAATTCATAATTATTAATTGAATTCATTAATTTTTCCAATCTCTCATATAAATATGGTAAAGATTCTTCTTCGTTATATGCTGGAATTATTATTGTTATTTTCCTCATTTTCCACCCACCTTTCCTTATTAAAATTATTCATCATTTTTTTCTTTCTTATCATTATACTCATTAACAAGATATAATGGTCTATTCTTAGTTTCATTAAATATTCTTCCTAGATACTCTCCTATAATTCCAAATAATAATATTTGAATCCCACTAAAAAATAATATTAAAAGAATAATTGCCTGATAAGCATCAATTTTACCACTAACAAAAATCATTTTACATATTACATATATAAAATATATAAATAATGCTAAAAAAGTAGGTATACATAAATAAGTAGATATTCTTAATGGTGAAGTAGTAAATGATGTTATACCATCTATAGCTAAATCTAATAATTTTTTATAATTCCATTTTGTTTTACCTGCAACTCTAGGTACACTATCATATAAAACTTCTTTTTTATTATATCCAATCCAACTAAACATACTTTTAAAACATCTTTGTGTTTCTCTCATCTTTTTTAAAGCATTTACACATCTTCTATCTAGTAGTCTAAAATCTCCTGTATCTTGTTGAATAGGTACATTAGTTAATGATTGTAATACTCTATAATATAATTTTGACGTAAATTTCTTCATAAATGATTCGCCTGTTCTTGATCTTCTTTTTGCATAAACATCATCATAGCCTTTTTCCCACCATTTTATAAATTCTGGAATTAACTCTGGTGGATGTTGCAAATCAGCATCCATAAAAATCACGCTATCTCCTGTTGCATAGTCTAGACCTGCCATCATTGCAGTTTCTTTTCCAAAGTTTCTAGAAAAATCTACATAAGAGACTCTTTTATCTTTTTCTCGATATTGCTTAATTAAATTGATTGTATTATCTTTGCTTCCATCATTAACAAATAATATTTCAAATTCATAATTTTTTATTTCGTTTATTTGTTTTTCTAATCTCTCATACAAATATGGTAATGATTCTTCTTCATTATATGCTGGAATTATTATTGTTACTTTTTCCAACTTTATCAATCCTTTTATTATATTTTTATCTTTTAAAATAAACACAAATATAGTGTGTCACCATTAAACACTAATTGTTCATCACTATAATAGTCCCAAGATTTAGCACTAAATTCTTTTTTTATTTCTTCAGGTATCTCGTAAACTCTATTATACTTTACTTGTCCATAATACTCTAAAGCCGGAATTGCAGCCCAATCAGTAATCATTGACCTAACTGTTGCACTCCCCATAGGTGGTTGAGCATTATAATAAGTAGTACCTTCACTATCAAACATAATTCCAATATTTTTAATCTTTATTCCACTTTCTTTTTCATATTTATTAATTTGATTTAATATTGCTCCTGCTACATTTTTATCTAGATAACCTGTAGCTATATTTTCCGAAGAACCTCTTATAAAATAAATAGAATTTATTGTAAATAAAACAATTACTAATGTAACCATTATTTTTTGAACTAGCTTTACATTATTGGGCTTCATTATTATAAATAAATATAATAACAATATACCTAATATACTACCAAAAGTAATACACATTCTTGGCACCATATATTGTGACATCGTTAATATAGGTGCTATAGGTATTAAAATAGAAACTACGATTAAAATTATATATTCAAAAATATTAAAGTACTTTTTGTTTTTAGTAAATAATATTATAAACAATATACTTATTAGAATAATAATTGACAAATACCAATATTTGAAACCTACATCTACATTATCTATTAAAACAAATTTTACATATTTAACAATGGTATTTATTATTTCTGAAAAATTTGGCATTGTAGTTTGCCTTGGTGGTACTTCAAAAAATATTGCAAATCCTTTTGAAATAAGCAAATTAAGTAGCATTATTATTCCCCAGAATATAAATATCCAAATTGCTTTTTTAAAAATATTTTTTAAATTGTCCCTATCTTTATATGCAATAAAAACAAGTGCAATTAATACAAATAAACCAATAGAAGATTGATATCCAAAACTTGCTAAAATCAATATTATAAAACTTCTAATATATTTTCCCGAAGAAAATAGACCTGCTGATATTACAGATAATAATACTGATAAAGCCATCATTCCTGATTCTAGAAATATTGTTAATTCGAATGTACAAAAATTAAAAATAATCAAAAAACTTATTCCAATTATCATTAATTCATCCAAAATGTTATTTTCTTTTTTCATCATCTTAATAATATATCTATATAGAATATACCACGCTAATGAAAAAAATAAAATTGTAAGGATTGAACTAATTATTATAGTTGTTTCCAAAGAGAAATGACAAACTTTAGCTATGGCTAATAAAAGTGCATTAAACATTCTACTAGATGTTAAAAATACTTTTATATATTGATTCCAGCCATCATAATAAACACAATAAGTATCTTGTGCAAAATGTACCTTTAAAAAATTTGAACATAATATTAATGTAAATATTAACATTCCTAGTGCAATAAAAATATTTTTTTTATTTTTTTTTATAATTTCAGGTAACTTGTTTTTATTAATAAGTTGTTCCACTTTGTTTTTCTCCCTTATTTTTTACAAATACAAAAAATTTACTGAAAAAGAAATTTAAAATTATTACAATGATTGTTAATGATAATTTTACTGGTATAAATGCCATATTCATACAACTATAAAATATTATGACTCCTCCTTGTTCAATAATCATTGTTATTGCTCTACCTAAAATAAATTTAACAAATTCTTTTAGATTTTCTTTAAATCCCTTTGCTTCGGTATTAAATACCCACTTTCTATTTGTAAAATAAGCAAAAATTACTGAACTTATTATTCCTATTGCACTAGCTATTGCTCCATCTATATGTACAAATCCTTCTAATATAAATGAAATAATTAAATTAACTAATGTTGTTAATACTCCGAATATAATATACATCATTACTTCTTTATTTAAAAATTTCTTTAAAATATTGTTCATATTACTTTTCCTTTATTTCTTTCGAACCTGTTAATATTACTCCTATAAATAAAGGCGTAGTTAAGAACATTGAATATATATATCTTATATCTACCATTGGAGCTGCAATGGTTGTTATCCATAAGCCTATTATAGGAAGTAACATAATTAAATTTCTATATTGTTTTACATATATGCAATATGCAAAACATAAAATTAGTACCCAAAAATATAAACCAATATTACTAAATAGATTTGATATTACAGGCTTTACCTTTAATATTTCATCATTTAAATCATCTAAAAATGTTAAATTAACTATTGGTTCATCTTTTACGGGATATTCACTCATAAATTTTAAGTACATTTCTGCATCTTCTTTTCCTGATTGTGAATAAATCTCTTGAGTTTCTTCTCCATATTTTCCTAATATCCCCCACAAATTAAAATTAGGACTATAATTATTTCCTGTGTTAAATACCAATGATGATATTGTCTGTACTGGGAATTTAAATGCAAATTTAAAATATTGTATAAGAAAAGTTTTTTTATCTTTTAAGAATTCATCTCTAGAAAAATTCCATTTAGTTTTATCTGCAAACCAAGGTTCATAATCATTAATTAATTTTTCTCTTTCTACAGGAAAATATTTTTGTATAACTGCTTTATCTTCTTCTGTAAGTCTATCATATGCAAATTTACCAATTCTTGCAAATTGCTGCATTGGAACAGCAAAAGCTTCTTCCGGATTTGAGTATGTAATATTTAAACCTTTAAATATTGGTCCTTGTATTGTACAACATATTATTAAAACTACACCGAACAATATCACAATTTTTTTCCAATATTTCCTACAAGCTATTATTAAAAATGGTAAAGTTAATATTAAAGCATAAATTCCATTATTTCTTAACAAAATCATAATAATAGCTAAAATTCCCAATGCTATAGGTTTCCATAGTTTTTTAAAGAACTCCTCTTTCTCATGAATTATATCGATAATTCCTATTATTACTAGTATTAATGTTAAATGAAATAACATTCCTTTTTCTACTCTAACAGCAAACCAAGCATTCAATGGATTCAATATAAAAAATAAAAATGTTATTATTCTCCACTTTTTATCTACTTTTCGCTTTGCCATATAGTATAAAACAATTGAAAATACTAAACTAGCATATAACATTTGAAATATTACAAATGTAGCAATTCCAGCAGTTGATGTACCAAATATTAATTTTCCTAAATTCCAAAGTCCACCCAATATTAAAGTAAATAATATAGGTTGTAAATTTGAATATGGCTTTAAACCAGTAATTTGGTACAAACTTCCCATACTATCTACATTAATATTTCCTGGGAAATAATATAAAAAGTAAGGCAAATATGATAGAAAGAATATTAAAGCAATCACAGCTAAAGATTTCTTATTATTAGTAAAAAATCTCCATTCTTTTTCAGTTTTAAATTTTTTAACTAAAACCGGAAGTTTGTTAAATAATATGCATACTATCCCCGTGAATAAAATAAAGTATGCCAATAATTTTATTATACTATATAATAAAAACATTTTACTTGTTGGAACATATGTATAAATAAAATCATTTTGCAAATCACCTAAAAAATAGCAGATATCAAATATTATTCCTACAACTATACTTACTTTCCATAATCTTTTATTTTTTATTTTAGAACTATAATATAATAATATACAAATACCAATGCAAAATAATAAATACATTGCATCATTTATTTTAGTTACATACCCCATTGTATTTGTATCACTAAAAAATTTAAGTTGTATTGCAAGAGCTATATATACACCCAAAATTATACTTATTAAAATTCTATATTTTGATATTATCTCTTTGACTTTAATTTTTACTGTATCCATATTTTCCCCCGTATATTATTTGCCTCTAAATTTATGATAAACCTTAACTACACTTCTCCACAAGGCAATATTCCATAATTTCTCCTTTAGCAATTCTTTTTTATAATTCATACCTTTAATAGAATATGCTCGTCCATATGCCTTTTTTTCATACTCTGAGCATTCCCATTTATATTCCACTTCATCATTCTTTAAATTTAAAGTAATTAATTCTTTTGTCAAATTTATATTATTACTTAGATTTTTACCATCTTCTATTTTTTGTTCATTTGGATTTTTATATGTTTCTTCTAAGATTTTAGACATCTTTTCAATCATTTTATTTATTGTAAAATGCTCTAAAATCTTTTTTCTTGCATTATTTTTATAATACTCTAAATTATTTAAAATTTTATTTATAGAAAACACATAATTTTGAATTTCTTCTTCTCTATATGATTCTAAATAAATATCTTCTTCATTTTGTAAAAGAGGGACTATTTCGCCCACCTCAGGTGTAATTAATTCTTTTTGTCCACCTACATCACTAGAAACAACTGGAACTCCCATACTTAAAGATTCATAAGAGGTTAATGCTAGTCCTTCCTTTATTGAACAATTTATCGTTATATCACTTATTTTATAAATCTCTGCAGTATTTTGCAAACTTCCTAAGAAAGCAAGATAGTCCATTAAATTTAATTGTTTTGCTTTTTCCTTCATTTTTTGAAGTAGATTACCATCTCCTACAATTATCACTTTAAAATCTTGTCTTATCTCTTTTAATTTTTCTATTATTTGTAATAATAATAGTGGTCTTTTTTGTTCCGATATTCTACATATGTATGAAATAATCTTTTTGTTTGTTTTTTCTCCCAAATATTTTAGCAATAATTCATCTTTGTCCTCATATTTTTCTGGATTAAATTTTTCTTCATCTACCCCGATATATACGGTTTGTACCTCATCTTCTTTTCTTCCAAAATAATCTATAAGTATTCTTCTACTATTTTCATTACAAGTTAATGTTTTATCTATTACACTTTCATACATTGTAGAATACCTAGAATATCCTCCGTTTCTGTTATACCATTCTTCCATATGTACATAATCAATAATTGGGATATTAGCGTTTTTAGCTTTTATATAAGGTAATACTCCATAACAAAATTTACTGTTAGAGTTAAATATAAGATTTATGTTTTCTTTTTTAATTAGATAATTTATAAATGCTGGCCAATATTTTTTATCTAAAAATGATGTTAGATCATAAATATTTGCATATTGTTCAAATTCTTGTCTTAATACATTTTTGTTTGGCTCTGTTGTTACGATCGCCACATTAAACTTATTTTTATCTAATCCTTTTACTAAACTTAAATTAAATAAATCCGCTCCACCTGTTATCATCCATGGAAATATCATTAATATATTTATTTTATCATTATTTTCTTTTTGTTTTGGAATTAATAAGCCCTCTACTTCTGCTGGAATTATATCATAATTATACTTATATCTAGGGTATTGGATTGCCTCTACTTTTTCTTCTATAGTACTTGCAGTTTCTTTAATTATTTCTAGTGACCTATTTTTGTTATCTCTTGATTTTTGTAGTTCTCCAGCTTCTTTTCTTCTATACCATTGTCCATAAAAACTCATATGAACAGGATATTTCCCCTTTGCTAATAATTTAAGCCAAAAATTCCAATCTTCGTTTACTGCTTTTTCTCTTAATTCATACCCATTGACTAAACTAAAGTCTGTTTTTCTGACTAATGCCTCTGATATTAATTCATTTTCCTCTTTTAGTTTTTCAGAATTAAAATATTTATTCCAAGTATATTCTCGTGTACCAAAACCTACAGAGTCAGAATATGCCCAAGCTGCATCTTTATTAGTTTCTAATGTCCAATACGCACACTCTAAAAAAGTTGGCTCTATTAAATCATCATCATCCAAAAACATTAAGTACTTACAAGTATCTGAAGACTTAATAGCTCCATAATCTCTTGTTGCAGCCAAGCCTTCATTTTCTTTATGAAAAACCTTAATTCTATTATCTAATTTTTGAACTTCTTCTAATTTTTTTAATGACTCATCATCCTTTGAGCCATCATCTATTATTAATATCTCATAATACGGAAAAGTTTGATTTAATACAGAGTTTATTGTTTGTTCAATATACTTTCCACTATTATAAAATGGTACAACAACAGAGATTATAGGATCTTGATCCATATAATCTCTGTATTCATATCTTTTTATTCCTGGTTCTAAAGAAAATTTAAATTTTTCCATCAAGCAATCTCCTTATTTTATAGGTTACATCTCTTCAGCAAATCTTTTTTGCAATTTTTTAAATATAAAATATCCAATTACACATAACGCGATACTAATTGCTAAAACAATTCCTAATGACGCAAAATCTGGAGTTCTTTGATAATAAAATATATCCCTATATCCATTTATTATATATGTCATTGGATTAAACTGTAATATCCATTGAAAGTTTTGTGGTATTGAATCTGGTGCATATACAATTGGTGTTGCATAAAATAAAAGTTGTAATGCAATTCCAATAAAATGCTGCAAATCTCTAAAATATACAGTTACACTAGATACAATAAATGAAATTCCTATTAATAAGAAATATTGTACTATTAAAATTAATGGATAAAATATTATGTATTTACTAAGTCCCATTCCATATCCTAATACAAAAGCTAATATAATAATTGTAGAAATTATAAAATTAATTGCTTCACTTGTTACTACAGATAAAGGCAAAATTTCCCTTGGAAAATATACCTTTTTTATAATGTTTCCGTTTTCAATCATTGTAAAAGATGTTCTAGATGTGGCAGTAGAAAAGAAATTCCATGGTATTAAACCACAACATAAGAAAACGGTGTAATTTGGTAAATTACTTCTCATAATAAGTGGAAAAACTATAGCATATACAGCAATTTGTAAAAGAGGATTTAGAAATGACCATATTACTCCTAATACAGAATTTTTATATTTTCCTCTTACGTCCTTACTAATACTTGTTTTTAATAATTCCCTATATTCATATAATGATCTAAAAAAATTCATTTGTTACTCCCTTCTCTTATGCTGTTTCCTTAATATATTGTTCTATAACTTCATTTGTATTACCATCTAATTTTATAACACCTTTATTTAGCCATACTGCTCTATCACATAATTCTTTTGCAGAATCTAAACTATGTGTAACAAAAACCATTGTTTTTCCTTCTGCTTTTAATTGTTTCATTTTATTTATACACTTTTCTTGGAAGTGTTGGTCTCCAACAGATAATATTTCATCAACTAATAATATATCTGCATCTACATTTATAGCAACAGCAAAAGCTAATCTCATAAACATACCTGAAGAATATGTTCTAACAGGGTTGTCTATATAATCTCTTAGTTCTGAAAATTCTATAATTTGCTCTAACCTTGCATCAATTTGCTTTTTAGTTAATCCAAAGATTGAAGCATTAAAGTAAATATTTTCTCTTCCAGAAAAATCTGGATGGAACCCTGCTCCTAGTTCCAATAAAGATGTTAATTTTCCATTTATTAATATTTTACCTTTATTAGGATATATTATTTTTGTCATAAGCTTTAACAGTGTAGACTTCCCACTTCCATTTACTCCTATTAGCGCTACAGCTTCACCTTTTTTTATATTTAGATTTATTCCTTTAAGGACTTCCCTTACTTCTTTCCTATTTCTTTTCCAAAATAGCATCTTTTCTTTTAGACTATTTGCTTTATCTAAATACACATTAAAAGTTTTGTATACATCCTGTACTTCTATTGCATAGTCTTCATTATTTTTCACTACTTATGTCCTCCTTTTATCTTATGAACACCTTTATATATAACATTTTTTGTTCCTCTCGCCAAAGAATAACAACCTTTTCCTATTGATAATATTACTTTATGATTTTTTAAAGTTTCTTTCATTCTTCTTTTAAATGTTATTCTGTCAAATAATACATAATATAAAAATCTAATAGGTTTACTGTGATGCTCTAAATCTGGCTCATTATATTCCAAATATCCATTACTATTCCATTTTGCACTTGTTAAACCCGAAATTAATTCATCCATTGTTCTTTGATTTTTATATCCTAATTCTTTATTCCATTCTGTTGTCATTTTTACAGGCTCTTTTAATCTTATATTATCTTCGAAATATATTGCATCAAAAATTGATTTATCTATTTGTTTAGAAGAATTAATATATGCCATTATAGGCAATGAAATATAATAGTTCTCATAATATAATTCTTTTATTTCTTCCCCAAAAATGTCTGTAATATCTTTTACAAATTCTACTGCAGCATTTTGCATAGTTCCAATTACAAATTCTTCTTGATATGTTTTATCATATTTCTCAAATATTGGCTCTACATTATTATCAGAAATATTATATCCAACACATGATGGAGCTAAAGCTGACAACATTGCTTCATATGCGAAACCTGTTGCTGATGGTTTACCACTAAAAAATGTCTTTAGCTTAAATTTTCCCATGTCTGCATGTCTTAATGCTTCATCCATATTTATATTTAAGAAAAATGTATCTATTGGTTCTTCACATAAATTAGATAAGAATAATTCTGGTCTTCCACTATATCCTATATCAAAATTAGCAGAATGATTTTTATACATTTCTTTAAAGTAATTTCTTAAGATACTTAAATTCTTTAAATGTTTTTCTTCATCGTAGAAGTTATCAATTACAACTTTAATAAACTTGTTAAAGTTATTTATTGTTTCTAATTTTGCGTTTGCATCTATATTATGTTCTTTTAATATTGCTTCTACATTCTTACCCTCTACTGTGATACAGTCTTTTACATATTTTAATATATCTTTAGGCGAATGATTTGTTACATTAATACATTCTGGTAATTTGTAAAAATCTAATTTATTCATTATTGTTATTGGTATTAATGATTTTCTAGAAACATATAAATATTTTTCTTGTGGTACATTTTTATAGAATTTTTTCATTATTTTATATGTTTCCATAGGTAAATACCCATCTCTTGCCATAAACACTAAATTTTCGTAATTTCTATTTTGAGTTTCATCTAATAACCATTTTGTTACTCCAAACATGTACATTCCTAATATATAATATCCTATTATATATGGATCTGCATTAAAGTCTGAATATTTATTAAAAGTTCTAAATGGATTATCAAAATATTTATTAGCCGCCATAGCAATCATTGTTCTGATTCCTATAAAGTTCATTGATGTTCCATTATCTCTCCAAAATGGCATACTCTGTGTAAACATTTTAGCAAAATTATTAACTTCTTGCTTGTCCAAAGCAACTCCAGTTGCCTTTGGTAAATGCCATGCATTAATATTAAGTTTTTTAGGTGATTCTACATCAGATTGGAAATTATCCCCTATATGCAATAATTCTTTTTCTGATAATTTCATATCCTCTAAAACATATTTATATAAAGCACCTCTTGCTTTTGTAAGCTTAACTTCTGATGACAAATAAAGTTTATCATTGTCCACATATCCATTTTTATCTAATATCTTTTGTATTACATCTTTTGGCAGATACATGTCTGATGTAAAAATAACTTTCTTGCCCATAGCAAGTGCAAGAGAATATAATTCATATCCTACATTTCTTCTATTACAAATTCTTATTTCATATTCTATTTCTTTTTCTTTTAATTTTTCTAATACTTCTTTATCAATATAGTATTCTTTATTTATAGTATCATATATTTGATCAAGTGTAATTTCTTGACATTTATCATTTTCATATTTTTCTCTTGCTAGTTGTTCGCAAGAAACTCTTATTTTAGAAAAATCCATACCTGATTTTGTATTTGTATATTCTCTAAAATATTTGTTTAATAATACAAATAAATCTGTTGGTATAAAAAATGGTCTTGAAATTAATGTATCAAAAATATCAAAGCTAACACATTTTATATTTTTGTTACATATTGCTAATTTCATATTTTCTAGTCTATCATCCCATTTAGTTGTAACACTATAAATATATTCTGAATTCTTTATATCTTCTGCATCTGGGCAAAACTCTTTTATTAATTTTTCGGCTTTTTCTTTTTCTTCTTTTGACATACTAGAATTTGCTACATATGTTCTTTGTTGTTTTGTATACAAAGATTTCCACTTTTCAAATTTGTATTTATATTTGTCATAGATACTTACTTCTTTTAAGAAATTTTCTATAAAATTAAAAGATGTTGTAATATCTGTTATATTTTTATTAAATTTGCTAAATTTCAAGTCATTTACTGAGGTTGATGTTGTTTCATGTTTACAATAATATATACAATCATTTTCTACATTTGTAAGTTTTTTAGCATAATAAAATAGCACTGTAGAAAAAGCAAAATCCTCAGTCATAAGTAAATGTGTTGTTATCTTTTTATAGTGTTTTAAGGCTTTTTTCCAAATTTCTATATTATATACTTTATTCCAAATAGTATGCCAATCAAAAGACAAGCCTTCTTGGTCAAAGTAAGCCTTTAAGCATTCTTCTCCTGTTAAATTTAAATGCTTTGCATTAAACAAATTATAAACAATTCTTTCTCCACTATCATATTCAAGTACCATATTCCCCATTGCTATATCAGAATTATTTTCTTGAATATTATTCATTAACGTCCTGTAATAGTCTATTGAAACATAATCATCACTATCAAGGAAGGCAATGTATTCACCTGTAGCAATGCTTGAACCTGTAAGTCTTGCTTGAAATAACCCTTTGTTTACTTCATGTTTTATATATTTTACTCTACTGTCTTTTTCCATATATTTATTTGCTATTTCTTCACAATTTCCTTTAGAGCAATCATTAACAATTATTATCTCTATATTTTTATATGATTGTTCTAATAGTCTGTCCAAACATTTTTCCATGTATTGTTCTGCATTGTATACTGGTACTATTATAGATAATTTTTTTTGTTCTCTTATCATAATCTAACACCTTTCCTGTTTTTTCACTCATATATTATAGTTTATCCTTAGTTTTGTCAAGCTATTATACCATAGTATTATTTTCTTCCTAATAGTTTATTTAGTTTATCAAAATATTTCCATCTTCTACTATTGTATATATTTTGTAGTTCTTTTTTCTGCTCCTCAATTTGTGTATTTAATGCTACTTCTTGTTTATGAATTTGCATTTTTATTTTTTCATTCTCTTCAGTTGTTCTTTTTATTTCATTTTCTAATTTACCTATTCTTTCTTCATCAAAAATATCTATACTTCTCTTTTGGTTCTTATCTTTCATTTCTCTATTCCATTCGTGTATTGCATCTATCTTATCTCCTAAACCAACCGCATCTTCAAAATTTACATTTCTTAAAACATCTTGATCCAACTCGGTTGCTGAATGAATATACATTTCATGTGGTAATGATATATAATATTTTTGATAATATAATATTTCAATATCTGAACCAAAAATATTTACAAGATCTTTTATAAAATTCATTGCTTCATTTTGTATTACATCAAATACAAATCTTTCTTTATATGTTGTTTGTCTTTCCTCGAATACAGGAGACACCTCATTATTCTCACTTACTTTATATCCTATACAAGATGGATCCGCAGTTGACATTAATGATTCCCTAATTACGCCTGTAATAGCAGGTCTATAATCAAAATAAGTACTTAATTTAAGTTTTCCAATTTTTGCATGATTAAAAGCTTCTTCATTACTTATATTAACAAAATAAGTATCAATTGGCTTTTTACATAATTTAGATAAATACATCTCTGGTTTAGCACTATATCCTATATCAAAAATACAAGTATTTCCACTAAATATGTTAGAAAAATATTTAGTTAAAGCATCAAGCATACTTAAATGTTTATTTTTATCATAAAATTTATCCATTATAACATTCATAAATATATAGAATTCATTTTGTGCTTCAAATTTTTTATTTGCGTCTATACCTACTTTATTACATTCTTCATCTAAATTTTCTATATTTTCTAAGATATCTTTAAAATATTTCAAAATCGTTTTTGGCGTATATTTATAAATATCAATAAGCTCAGCTAATTTGTAAAAATCAAATTTATTTTGCAAAGTAGCAGGAATTAATGCTCTTCTTGAAATATATAAGTACTCCTCTTTTGGAGTATTATTATATACTTTTTTTAGAATTTGATATGCTCTCATTATCCAATATCCATCTCTCGCACAAAAAACAATTTTTTCATATTTTTGTTCAATCGTTTCTTTTAAAAGCCAATTAGCTATTCCAAATAGGTGCATTCCTAGCGCATAATATCCAATTAATTTTGCATCAGCATTAAAATCTGTTAAATTATTAAATGTTCTAAATGGATTGTCAAAATATTTATTAGCAACTAGTGTTAGCATACATCTAATTCCTAAAAAATTAAGTGCATTAGAGTTGTTTTCCCATATTGGCATATTCTTTAAAAAGATTTTTCCTAAATTATTTGTAATATTCTCATTACAAAATACATCTACTGCTTTTGGCAAAAATTGAGCATTTATACCCTTTTCTAAAGCCTTCTCATAATCTGAAAAATAATTATCTCCTATGTGTAACATTTCGTTTGGAGCAATGGATAAGTCTTCAATTACTTTTGTATATAAATCTCCTTTAAATTTAGTTAATTTAATTTTGCTTGATAAGTATATTCTATTTGTTTCATATCCATTTTTGGTTAGTATCTGCATTATGACTGATTCTGGCAAATACATATCTGAAGTGTAAATAACTTCTTTGTTTAAATATTTTGCAAGCTCATACAATTCTTTTCCCGTTTTTCTAGTATTGCAAAATCTTATTTCTAATTCTATCTCTTTTTCTTTCACTTTATCTAAAATCTGTTCATCAGTATCTATTTCTAACTTAATTTCATTATATATGTCATCTAATGTTATTTCTTGTTCTTTATTGTTATTTTTCTCTAATTGTTTTCTTACTTGCTCCTCTGCTCTTACTCTTAGTTTAGAAAAATCTATTCCAGTTTCTGTATTTGTTAATTCTCTAAAATGATCATTTAAAAATGTAAATAAATCGATAGGATTCCAAAAAGGTCTCATTATTAAAGTATCAAATATATCAAAACTTACAACTTTTGTATCTTCTTTAAGAATCTCTCTTTTTATTTTGTCCAACTTATCATTCCAAGCTGTTTTTACATTTGTTACTATATTCATCTTTTTTATTTCTATTTCATTTGTGCATAATTTTCTCCAATTTTCTAATTCTTCTTCGTATTGTTCATACAAGTTCACTTCTTTTAAGAAATTAACTAAATATCCAAAATTTTCATTAATGTTTGTAATTGTTTCTTCGTTTGTAACAACATGATTATTTAAAATTGATTTTATACAGTCTAAACTTCTTTCTTTTTCTATGTTATAAAATAGAACTTCATTATTTGTTATTCTTAACTTTTTACTATATGAAAAGATTATGGCTAATGCATAAAATGCTTGAATATTATTATTTGTATCACAAATTTTTTCTAAAGCTTTATCCAATAATTCTTTAGAAAAAACCTTATTACCATAAATACTCCAAAAAGCTGCTATGCCCTCTTGCTTTAAATACTCATTTAATATTTCTCCGTTGTCCAAGTCTTTAAATGTACTCTCCATAAGATTTAGGAAGGCTTTTCCTCCATCATTGTATTGTAATACAACATTGCTCATTACTATATCTGCATTTTCTGATATAGCTTTATTTACCATACATCTATAGTAATCTATAGAACTACAATCCTCATCATTTAAAATAGCTATAAAATCTCCTTTTATTAATTCTTTGTTTTCCTTTAATGTTAAAAATATATTGTTTTTGCTATTTAAAAATTTTACATCTGTATATTTTTCTTTTAATTGCTCTACTTCATTTTTATATAATACTATTAGTTCCATATCATTAATATAGCTTTGTTTATAAATATTCTCTAAACATCCATCTATATTATTATTTCCAATAATAATAACTGATAATTTTTTGTTTTCCATACGAAAACCTCCTACCTAAATCTCTTCTTTGTCATAATAAAACCTGGCACATAAAGTAAAACAGTTAGTGCTTTATTAACAAAGCCCTTCATGCCAGCCAAGTTTGGCTTTACCTTATTAAGTACACAAAATAAAATATAATGCTTAATAACATATAATCTTTTCTTAAAAGGTACTCCTACCATATCTTGCATTGTTAAGATTTCCTCAAAATATTTAAGATACCCCTTAGGATTTTTCTTAAATACTTTATCTATATTTTTTGAATACCCATCTTTTTGGTATTCACATATCATAATTGGTTCATTATAACATTTTATCTTATAATATAAATCCATTTTATGATACATTCTAGCTTCTGTAACAAATTTCTCTTCGCCTTCTAATTCATAACTATAATTTTTTCTTCTGTCTTTAAAAAATGCTATTGCTTTTTCTCCATCTTCTAATTCTTTAAAGTACAAATCAAACATGGTTGTTTTTGGATTTTTAAATTCTTGACCTATATTGTTTCCATTTTGGTCATACTTTAAAAAGCACAATCCATATAAATCTTTTTCATATTTAGATTCTTCATATGCATCTTTAAGATATAGAAATGCATTTTCTGTAAAATAATCATCAGAATCACATTCAATTATTAAATCTCCTCTTACATAGTCCATCAAATGGTTGATTGCTGCCATTTTACCTTGATTTACTTGTTTTAAATATCTTATATAAATCTTATTTTCATCTCTCATATTACTAATAATTTTTTCTGTATCATCATTTGATCCATCATCCATTATTAGCCATTCTACATCTATATTAGTTTTTAAATTATTTATTATACTTTCATATAACCTCTTTAATAAATCTCCTCTATTAAAAGTCGCTGTTAAAATTGATAATTTCATAATTATGCCTCACATATTCTATATAATTTTTATCGTGATGAACAGCAATATAACCTAATCGCTCATCCTATATTTCTAGTGTTTTTACCTCTTCTTCTAAAAGCTTTTCTAATTTTGTAATTATCTTACTATTGTCATATTTTTCTTGTTTATTAGAAAAACTTCCTATTTTCTTTTGTAGCACTTCTTTAATTTCAGCATATATAGCATCTTCATTATTGTTAACAATTATAGAATTTTCGTAATTTTGAACTGCTTCTCTTGCTGCTGTATCTGTTATTATTATTGGCTTATTTAATATTTTAGCCTCTTCTATTACCATTCCATATCCTTCAAACTCAGAAAGCAAGCAGAAAAATTGTGCTTGTTTCATATATGGGTATGGATTTTCCTTTTTGCCTAAAAGATGAAATGTATTTTGAACGTTTAGCTCTTGTATTAATTTTTCTAACTTTTCTCTTTCTGGTCCATCTCCTATTACATAAAATTCGTGCATAAAATTATTATCTATAAGTTTTTTATGTACTCTAATAATTCTATCTATTGCTTTTTGTGTAGTAAGTCTTGCAACCGTTAAGAAGCTAACTGTACCTGTGTTAATATTATCCGAAATCTTTTCTTCGGCGCCTTCTATTACATTTTGTGGATTTATGTAATTATATATAACTCTTTTATGTACTGGTTGCAAATATTCATCTCTTACATCTTTATAAATTTCTGTAAATTTATCACGATTGTCTTTACTTACAAATACTAAAGTTTGATATTTTCCATATGTCTTTTTGTCTATAGCCACTTTAAGTTTTGCCTTAATATCCTTTCCAAATACTTGTGTAATATCATTATGTACCCATGCAATCTTTCGTGTATTTTTGTTTTTCACTCCCAAAAGCCTTGTAATTGGTCCTTCTAGGAAGGCTATTTCTATGTCATAATCACCTTTGATATATTTCTTGTAAAAATGCTTTTTAAATAGTAATAATTTTAAAGCTGTAATCTTTTTCTTAAAGTTTGGCATATCATCAAACTGAAAGTCATATATGCTTTTTAATTTTACTTTTGAATTTAATTTCTTCTCGAATTCGCCTTTGGCATATATTGTAAGTATTGTAACATCATATTTTTTGCTTAATTCATTTGCTAAATCTACTAAAACCTTCTCTGCTCCACCTAGAGTAAGGCTAGTAATACCAAATAAAATCTTTTTCATTGTTTGGCTCCTTATTTTATAGTTTACGTCTTTTTATCTTTTTCTTCTTTTCATTTTTTATAACAACTTGTTCATGTGTATATTCTACGTTTTTTATTTCGAATATCTTATTTATTAATAATGCACATATAACTGCTATAACTGTGGATACTGACATATTAAAGAATACATATCCAGAAAATACAGATATTGCAAATGCTAGACCTATTCCCAACACATACATTATGTATTCTGCATCAATATTTTTTATTTTTCTTATTCCAAAATATAGTCCATATACAAAAATCGCTAAAAATGGACCAAAATATAATAAAAATCCTAGTATTCCAAAGTTAAATAAAAATGCTGGTATATCCATTTCTAATACTAATTCTCTATATTGGTTCATATATCCATTTCCAAATATTATTAACAATGGATTAGCTTGATTTTTTACAAGAAGTGCATTGTATATTAATTGTTGCATTCGTTGATCATTATTGCTTATTTCCCACTTATTTGCTATATCATATAATTCTAGTACAGACTTCTTTTGAGCCTCGCTCATGTAAGTATCTTCTATTTCACCATTATCTATTTTTTCTTTAATTTCCATTAAACTTCCTGTAATATGTGCTTCTTGATTTGTTGATTCATCAACTATATCTGATTCTATTTCTTGTAAGTGTTTTCTTCTTTCTAAAGTATTTGAGCCAACAAGAGCAACAACAACTACTACTACAACTATTGCTCCAATTCCACCTAAAATTACTTTTTTATTAATCTTTGTCTTTTTTATTATCTTTCCGACAATCTCTGCAAATATAAATGCTAGTAATGCAACAATAAATCCAAATAAGCCTACTCTTGTTCCTATTAGCATACATAGGAATATTCCCATTATAATTATTTCGCCTATAATTATTTTTCTATAGTTCTTATCTTTATTACTTAGTAATACAAATATTGATAAAGTTAAAACAGCACTAATACTATTGCCAGACTCGAACCATCCTTTTATCCCTGTTCCTTCTATATACGTTGTTGATGAAGTATTTGTAATAATTGCTAATAATATTGATGCAATATATATTGATACTGACGAAATTATAGCTCTTTGCAATTTATCTTTTTCTTTATCCTTAAATACATAAGCATATACAAATAAAATTATTATCATAAAAGTATAATTCATTATATATTGCATTTCATGTACTACATTGCTATAACTAAATCCTGTATTCACAGTATTAAATAATAATAAATGTGCTAAAGCATAAACACCATAAATTACTGCTATAATAAACATCTTTACTTTATGCTTACTTTTTATAAATAAATCTATAATTGCTATTAACGGAATTATAGGTCTTAGTATTGTAGATGGTGATATACTCGTATTAAATGTATTTCTAAAAACAAAACTTAAAATATCGAATACCGGGCATAATATTACAAAAATTACTAATAAATTTTCGGTCAGATTTTTTGTATCTATTTTTTTCTTTTTTGTTACATCAGCTTGTACTTTTCCCATAATCGCTCCTTTTATTTTTTCTACCTTGCTTTTAATATCATTTTAAGCAAACTTTCTTTGGATTTTCTTCCTTATGAATTTTATTCTTCCTAACTTTTCATATATTTTTAATGTTTTTTCGTTAACACTTAGCATATATTTATTTTTTAAGCCTTTTTCTTTTAAATATGGATTTTCCTTCCATTTAGGAAATGTAGTATTTAGCTTTTCCCATGCATAATTAATCGTCTTATCCCTTTCTTCTTTTTCCTCAATCATTATCATTCTAAGCATTGAGCTACATAACAAATATCTTGTGTAATTGTATTCTAATTCGTTTTTGTACTTTTCATATATATTTTTTTCTTTATAAAATTCTAGTACATTATCTAAAACCTTAATTATTTCTGCTGTTTTCGCAGTTTGTGTATTAGATATTGAATTTTCTCTTTGTACATAATGTATAAAAGGCTTTTTTACAATTGATATACTATTTATATATGGTACTAATTTGTAAAAGAACTCGACATCTTCATATCTTAATCCTACTGGAAACTTTATTCTTGTTTTTTCTAGTAATTCTTTTTTTATTAATTTATTCCAAGCTACTACTCTAGCATTTAACAACATATCTTTTCTATCTTTATATGCTCTTCCTTTGCTTTCTATTGTTTCTTCTGGATATTCCCATAAATAGTCACATTCTACGATATCTGCTTTGTCCATTGTAGCTGTTACATACATTTCTTCGTACATTTCTTCTTCTACATAATCATCAGAATCTAAAAATGCAATGTATTCCCCAGTTGTATATGGTAAAGCATAGTTTCTTGCATCAGATAATCCGCCATTTTCTTTTTCTAAATATACTATCTTATCTGGATATTTTCTTTTATATTCTTTGGCAATTTCTTCTGAACCATCTTTACTTCCATCATTTACTAGAATTATTTCTATATCTTCTAAAGATTGCTCCACCAAAGATTTAATTGATCTTTCTATATATTCTTCAACATTATAGAATGGTACTATAATACTAACTTTTTTCATCTATATCTCCTCAATTCATATTATTATCTCATTTGTAAATATAGTTTTATATTTATACTTAATAATAGTCTTTTTATAAGTTGTTTTATATTTCTTACTTTTATATTTTTAGCCATCTTCCTATTTTTTATTTCATTTATATAGTTTTCTTGTTCTTCATCATGTAGTTCTTTTGCTTTTAAAATTATGGCATTTGTATAATATATCTTTAAATTTTGCTTTGTTAGCTTGTTTAGTTGTAATTTTTGTACTTGTTCCATTGCATTATCATAATGCTTTAATGCATCATATGCTTTTTTTATCGTCCTTTTATAGTCTTCATTTCTTGTAATACTATTATCACTTTGAATATAAAAGTATCCATAAAAGTTTACAGATACCATTGTTTTTGCCAATACAATTATAAATGGAACTAATCCAAAATCTTCATGTTCTGTTCCAACTGCAAATTTTAAATTATTCTTTGTAAAGATTTCTTTTTTTATTAAATACACACATGGTGAATCTAGCAATACATCTGTACTATACAATTTATTAAATCCATCTTCACCTGTTGTTTCTTCAAAAGTTGCCCCAGGAACTATTTCTAATGTTTTTCCTTCTTCATCAACTCTTTGTAATTTAAACTTAATTAAGTCAATGTCATTATTTATATATTGCTCTAAAGTTTTTAATAGTGCTTTGTCTATGTAGTCATCAGAATCTAAAAACATTATATACTCGCCTTTTGCTTTTTCTATTCCGAAGTTTCTTGTTGAAGCCACACCTGTATTCGGTTTATTATAATAGCTTATTAGCTCAGGATACTTATCTTTATATTCATTTATTATTTGTTCTGAATTATCTGTACTTCCATCATTTATAATTACCATTTCAAAATCTTTATAATTTTGTGCTAATACAGAATCAAAACACCTTTTTAAATATTTTGCTGTATTATATACAGGAATTATAATGCTAATCTTCTTCATTTTTCCTCCAAACCAGGATTTAGGGACGGTCCTTTTTTCCCTCTTGCGAAATAGGGATTTGGGGACGGTCCTAAAATCCCGCTCTTCTTTATTTACCCTATTATTTCTTGTAATTTATTAAATATATTATTATTATATTCTTTTGCATCAAATTGTTTTGTTATTTGATATCCATTTTCTATAAAGTCTTTCATGGCTTTATAGATTTCTGTTTCATCTTTTTCTACTACTATGCCTTGACCTTCTATTTGCTCAGAATCAGAAACATTTGTAGTTATTATTGGTTTATTTAAGATAAAAGATTCTAAATATACTACTGGATATCCCTCATAATCAGAAGACAATACAACACAATCACATAATTTATAATAAGGATATGGATTTTTCTTTCTTCCTAAAAACACTATTTCATGTTCTAATTTTTTGTTTTTTACTTCTTCTTTATAAAGATTTGTATCTGGCCCATCTCCTATAAAAATTATCCTAAACTTCTTATTGTCCTTTTTTAATTGCTCTGCTGAATAAATTATTCTTGTTAATTTTTTCTGTCTCTCATCATGTCTTCCTACATTCAAAAATGTAACTACATTTTCCTTCTTTAAATCTTTTACTGGTTCTTCTGCCTGATTTACTATTCGTTTATCATTGACCAAATTATTGCATGTTATAACTCTATCTTTTAGTTTTGGATAAACCGCTATAAAACTCTCTTTACCTTCTTTTGATACAAATATAATTTTCTTAAATTTTTTTATTTTTCTTTTGTCAAAAAATTTTTTCATTTGGTCTTTATAATTATTATATAAACTTAAATAATCAGCATGTCCCCATATTGCATTGTTTTTTGAACATGTTCTTGCCATAAAACTAGCAGGTAGTGAATAAGTTGCAAAACTTGCTGCGAAATCGAATTTATTTTTATACTTTCTTATAAACCTATATCTTTTTATTAAATTATTAATTTTTCTTTTTATAATGTTTTTATCATTCGCTGGTGTATATTCTATTATTTTAACATTTGGAGAAATCTTGTCTAAAAAAACTCCTTCCTTTTTTTCTAGTGCAATTGTTATTTCATAACCTTTTTCTAGTAAAAAATTTGTAAGAGTTACAAGAGATGTTTCTATCCCCCCTAAATCTAAATTATATGCTGCAAATAATAATTTTTTCATATTATTACACCTTCATTTCTCCCTATTTTTTCTTATGTCATTTTATATTAAAACTGTGTATGTGTCAACGAAATACAGCATATATTGAATGTTAAGAATTTTATATTTTTTAAACAAAAAAATCGGGATTCTAGGAACGTCCCCCAAATCCCGTTTTTGCAAAAAAACGTCCTCAAAATCCCGATTGGCATTTCTAAATCTCGATTAATTATTATCTATAAAATCTTCAATTATCTTTATCATGTGGTCTGTTTCACTTTTAAAATGTTTTGGTTTAAATGTTTTGGCTTTGTTTAAAGCTTCTTCTAAATCATCTAATTCTGTTACACCTATTAAAAAATCTTGTTTATCAAAAGAATCTACTATTTGTATTTGGTGGTCATTTATATGTTCCCCAAAAGCACTTAAACGTGGTACTGCAATTACTTTCTTTCCCATTTTTAATGCCATTACTATAGAGCCAACTCCTCCATGAGTTATAACTAAATCTGCCTTTTCCATTATTTCTCTTAGTTTTTCTTCTGGCATTAAACTGTATATTTCCATATCTTTAGATTCATATTTTGTTCTTCCTGCTTGAACTATAACTTTTTCTGTTATTACTTTTTTATCTATTAGCTCTTGCACTTTATCAAGTAATCTATGAAAACTATTGTCTTGTGTACCTAATAATATCAAAATCAATATATTGACCCTCCTAATTTTGCTTTTGGATATAATTTTAGCATTTCTTCCCATTGCACTATAAATAAATCTGCAAACTTATAAACAAGTTTTCCTGTTGCAGTTTTAGAATTTCTATTTGCAAATGTTTCTATAAATATAATTTTACTACCAAATATTTTCCCTAGTATACACATTGGACCTGCATTATGCGTACCTGTTGTTATTATGTATTTTGGCCTTATTTTTATAAAATAAAATACTGTTAAAATACAATTCCATAAAAATTTAAATGGATACGAAAATGGATGAGATCTCGTTCCATATACCATATACGAAATTCTCTTTCCATATTTTTTCTTAAAGCCTTCTGTAAATTTATCTTTTTCTGTTATTATATGGTAATCATATTTTTCAAACATTGGCTTTAATTGCATCAACTCATTAAAATGTCCACCTGTACTAGATATAAATAGTACTTTCTTTTTTTTCATATTTCCTCCACATTTAAGTTAAATAGCTTTATTCTTTTGTTTCATTCTTTTCTTTATCTTTTTGTAGTTCTACATATCTTTTTATTTTCATTGTCGTTGTTTTAGCAAACTCATCATGTTTTATTTCTAGATTTTTTATTGCTTTATATGATGTTAAACTTTTATTTACTTCTTTTATTTTATTCCAAATTATTTTATGTATTTCTTCTTCGCTTAAGTCTTTTCCATGTAGATTTTCTATCTCTTCCATATTTGGAATAACTTTTACAGAAATTATTAATTCTTTTTCTCCTTCTACTTCTTTACCATATACCATACATTCTTGGATTTCAGGAATTTTAGATAATAATAATTCTATTTCTTCTGGATAAATATTTTTTCCATTTTGTGTAACTATAACATTTTTACTTCTTCCTGTAACATATACATAACCATCTTTATCTTGATAACCAATATCCCCAGAATTAAACCAACCATCATGTACTACTTCTTTTGTAGCTTCCTCATCTTCATAATATCCAAGCATTAATGTTTGGCTCTTAATCCAAATTTCTCCTTCGCCATTTTCATTTGGATTATGAATTTTTATTTGCGCACAATTTACTGGAAGTCCCACTGAACCTACTCTTGGGTCGCATTCTGGTGTAAGTGCTGCAATTGGAGCAGTTTCTGTTAAACCATATCCTTGTAAGAATTCGATTCCTATATCTTGAACCCATTTTCCTATCTTTTTATCTATTGGTGCTGCTGCAGAAACGATTATTCTCATATTTCCGCCTAAATTGTCATATATTTCCTTGAATACTTTTCTTTTTATATCTATTCCAACACTCTTTAACGCATTTGTTAGGTGAATCATAGAATTTACTAAACCTGCTTTACCACTTTTTTCTATTGATTGATTTATTTTTTTGTATAAACTTTCAACTAATAATGGTACTGCAAGCATTGCTGTTGGTTTTGCTTCTTGCATATCTGGTACTATATATCTTAATCCCCCACAAATAGCAACAGATGAGCCATTTGCAAATGGTAATAGTGCACCAATTGATGATTCATATGTATGATGTAATGGTAATACAGAGAAAAACCTGTCTCTTTCATATAGCTTTACATATTTTGAAACTGCATTTACATTTTCTGCTAAATTCCTGTGACATAGCATAACACCTTTTGCTTGTGATGTTGTTCCAGATGTAAATATTAAAAATTTGAATTCTTCTGGGTCTATTTCTACGTCCATATATTCTGTATTTCCTGCATCTGTTAATTTTTTACCTTCTGCTATTACATGTTCTATTCCTACATCTCTACCTTGTACACCATCGTCACTATTCATTTCGATAAAATATTTTACCATTGGTAAATTATCTTTTATTTTATCTATAGCATCCTTTTTCTTCTTTGAATAGATTACTGCTGCTGCATGTGAACGTTTTATTACATTCTCTATTTCGTTATTTGGTAATTCTTTATCTACTGGAACTGCAATACCTACTCCACATAAGATTGAGAAATATGATACATACCAGTAATATGTATTTTCACCTATAATTATAATTCTTTCATTTGATAAATTTAAGTACTTCATAAGTCCTGTACCTAAATTAATTGCATCATTGCCAAATCTTTCATAAGTAAATTCTTCAAATTTAGCTTTATGATCATGATTTGGTCTTTCTAAAATATAAATATTATCTTTGTATTTTTCTATTGATCTTTTAAATATTTCTTTTACTGTTTTATAATGTGTTTCTTCATAATATTTATTTTTTGACTTTTTATTTTTTATTTGGTCTATTTCGTCATAATTAACTTGCATTTCTTGTATGTTCTCCATACCTTCCATTTTCATCTTAGGAAATTTAAAATCTGGTAATTTAAAATCTCTTAAAATTCTCATAATGCTATCACTCCTATACGTTTATATTATGGCACAATTATTTAGTTTTGTAAATGTTTATGGACCGGTTGGTATAATAAACTTCATTATCATATAAATAATCTCTCTTTCTTTTATAGTTTTTCTAATTTTATTAATTGAATTGACAAATATTTGTATTTTATCTTATTTTGTGCTAAAATTTTTTACTGTATAAAGGAGGCAATTATATGGGATATTTTGAACACGATTTTGAAATTGGCTTAAGAGATGTAGAAAATCCTAACTATTTAAGCAACAAATCAATTTTAGCTTTTTTTGAAAATATTGGTTCATACCATTCTGATAGCATAAATTTTGGTTTAAACGAGATACCTAAAACTAACTCTTCTTGGGTATTACTTGGATGGAAAGTTAAAGTTATAAAAAGACCACTTTATGGGGATAAATTACACATAGTTACATGGGCTAGAGATACAGAAAAATTTTCTACCTATCGTGACTACGAAGTATATAATCAAGATAACGAATTAGTTATTATTGGAACTTCTAAATGGGTTTTAATAGATACTACTACAGGTAGATTAAGACCTATTCCAGAAGAAATAATCAAGCTATATAACCCAGACACCAAAACAGCTTTTCCTAGTGAAGAAGCATTACTTACTAAATCAGCTGACTCTGACCACTATGATTCGGTATATAATTGTACAGTTGGTCGTTCACAAATAGATTTAAACAACCATATGCACAATTTATATTATTTAGATATGGCTTATGAGGCTCTTCCTGAAGAAGTTTATAAAAATAATACATTTAACTTTTTTGAGATAACTTATAAAAAACAAATTAGACTCCATGATACTATGAAATGTTATTATGTTTTTGAAGAGAATACTCATAAAGTTATTATCAAAAGCCTAGATGATAAAAAAATACATGCTATTATTGAGTTTAAATAAATTAACAAAAGTTACTATTTAATGCTTTTTTGTTATCATAAAAACCAGGGCAATTTTATTTTGCTCTGGCTTTTATTTGGCACTTTAGCTTTAATAAACCTCTAGTTCATTCACTGGTAGTTATGATTTTAAGATATCATATATATTTTCGAACACATACCCCTTTTCTTTTAGCGCTTGTATTAGTTGTGGCAATAATTCATATGTACTTTTTTTAGTTCCTATATCGTGCATTAATATAACTACACTATTTTTATTTCCCATCGTGGTTTCTACATAGTTCATCATATCATTTACATTGTCCAGACCTGCAGCATCTGCAGTTAATGCATTCCAATCAAGGTGTGCTACATTGTTTTGGTTTAACAAATTAACAGCTTCTGCCTTGATGTTTGCGTACTTTCCTCCAGAGGTTCCTCCTGGAAATCTAAATACTCTAGAATTATATGTTTGATCACCTATTGCATTTTTTATAGCTGTTTCTGTTCTGTTATATTCATCTAACACTGCCTGTGGCGAAGAATATATATTAGAATAAACATGAGTAAAACTATGGTTTGCTATATAATGCCCTTCTTGATATGCTCTTTTTACTATTTCTGGATATCTTTCGGCATTACTTCCTAACACAAAAAAAGTTGCCTTAACATTATTTTGTTTTAATATATCCAAAATCGGAATAGTAACAGATTTTGAAGGTCCATCATCAAATGTTAGAAAAACTCTTTTATAGTCTGAATTATAAATATGTGAAACTCTTTCTACAATTTTATTTTGCTTTGCATTGTCTGAGTAAAATAATTCGTGAGCTGGCCTGTTTTTAGCTAGTATATCTCTTTCTATTATACTTAAGTTCTTATTATACTGGCGCACACCAAAAAATATCGCTGTAGATATAAGTGATATAATTAATATTAAAACTATTGTAATTATTACTACTTTTTTTACGTTTAAACGAGGTTTTACCTCTATTAAATCTAATGTCATTTTTGTTCACCTAATATTTGTTTTTTTCGCATCCATTATATATCAAGCATATTTAAAATTCAATACAAAATACATTTTAGTTACTGCTTCGTAATATGTGTTTACATAATTTTTGAACTTTAAGCTCCGTCCCTAAAGTTCAAAAAAGGGATTTAAGGAACGTCCCCAAATCCCGAAGTACGTTCTAAATCCCTTTTGATTTATGCTTCGTCTTTTGTTGTGTTTATTTTTAATAGTTTGAATATTTCTACAATTACTAATGGTGCTATTATTAATAAAATTGTTTCTATTAAGTTGCCCATTGGTAAAATTGGTATACTGAATATATGTCTTAATGCTGGTACTAACAATATTATAAGCATTAATGCTGCTGATGCACCTATTGCTAGTAATAACATTTTGTTGTTAAATGGATGTGTCTTAAATACAGATTTTTTGTTATTTCTGATATTAAATACATGTACTAATTCTGAAAATGCTAATACCATAAATGCCATTGTTTGACCTATTTCTACTTTTACCTCTTGCTTTTCTACATACTCTGCACCATTTGCTAGTGCTTCATCTAAGCTTTCTACTTCTTCAACACCATATAAAGTTCCATCTATTTTTACCATAGTTGGTAAATTTTCTTCTGGTGTTGCAATACCTATTATAAATGCTGCAAGTGTAAGTAAACCAATCATTATTCCTTGGTATACGACTCTAAAACTCATACCTTTTGTAAAAATACCTTTTTGCTTCTTTGGTTTTCTCTTCATTACATCATCTTCTGCTGGATCAACTGCTAATGCTAGTGCAGGAAGTGAATCTGTTACTAAATTAATCCATAATATATGAATTGGAAGTAATACTTCGATTAAACCTATATCTATATTAAATGTGCTTCCAAGCCAAGGTGTAATTAAAATTGCTAAAAATAGTACTATAATTTCACCCACATTACTAGAAAGTAAGAATTGGATAGCTTTTAGTATATTATCATAAATACGTCTTCCTTCTTCTACTGATGATACTATTGTAGCAAAATTGTCATCTGTTAATATTACATCTGCTGCTTCCTTAGAAACGTCTGTACCAACAATTCCCATCGCACAACCAATATCAGCTGTTTTTAATGCTGGTGCATCATTTACACCATCACCTGTCATAGCAACAATTTCTCCATTTGCTTGCCAAGCTTTTACTATTCTAACTTTATGTTCTGGTGATACCCTTGCATAAACTGAATATTTTCTAATATTTTTTGTTAAATCCTCATCTGACATTTCTTCAAGTTCGCTACCAGTAATTGCTTCATCTTCGTTTTCTAATATTCCTAATGCTTTTGCGATTGCAACAGCTGTAATCTTATGATCTCCAGTAATCATTACAGTTTTAATTCCTGCTGTTTTACATTTTTCTACTGCTACTTTAACTTCTTCTCTTGGTGGATCTATCATTCCAACCATTCCTACAAATATTAAATCATTTTCTATGTTTTTCATTTCTTCATCTGTTGGTTCATGATCCATTTCTTTATATGCCATAGCTAATACTCTTAGAGCATCTTTTGCCATATCTACATTATATTTGTTAATTTCTGCTTTATATTTATCTAAATCTGTTTTTATTTCTCCATTTACTATATATGAATTACATCTTGCAAGTAATTCATCAATTCCACCTTTTGTATATACAAAATATTTTTCTCCTACTTTGTTTACTGTAGTCATTAATTTTCTGTCAGAATCAAATGGAATTTCTTTTACTCTTTTTAATTCTAAAACTTCTTTTACGTCAAAATTGATTTTAAATCCTAAATCTATTAATGCGGTTTCTGTTGGATCTCCTGTTAATTGATTCTCTGCACCAATTTTTGTGTCGTTACATAGTGTACAAACTTGCATTAATCTATCTAATTCATTGCTGATATCTTTAATATCTGCAATTTCTACTACTTCATTATTTACAAATACTTTTTGAACAGTCATTTTGTTTTGTGTAAGTGTTCCTGTTTTATCTGAACAAATAACTGTTGCACTTCCTAAAGTTTCTACTGCTGGTAATTTCTTTATGATGGCATTTTTCTTTACCATTCTTTGAACACCAATTGCTAAAACTATTGTAGAAACTGCTGCTAAACCTTCTGGAATTGCTGCAACAGCTAAACTTACAGCTGTCATAAACATATCTATTACATCTTTACCATAAGCAATTCCTATTATAAATATTACTATACATATTGCAAGAGCTGCTATTCCTAATGTTTTTCCTAATTTATTTAACTTTGTTTGAAGTGGTGTTTCTGTTCCTTCTGTATCACTAATAATTTTAGCAATTTTACCAACTTCTGTATTCATTCCTGTTTCTACTACAATACCTTTCCCTCTTCCATATGTTATAAGTGAAGAAGAGAAAAGCATATTTGTTCTATCACCAAGACTCACTTTTTCGTCATCTATAGTTTCTGTATTTTTATCTACTGGTACAGACTCACCTGTTAATGATGCTTCTTGTGACTTTAAGTTCGCACTCTCTACTATTCTTAAGTCTGCTGGTACATAGTCACCTGTATCTAAAACTACGACATCTCCTGGTACTAATTCTCTAGATTGTACTACTGCTACTTTTCCATTACGCACGACTTTTGATGCATGTGCACTTAATTTTTGAAGTGCCTCTAATGATTTTTCTGCTTTGCTTTCTTGTACTACTCCAATTATTGCATTAAGTACTACAACTATTAAAATTATAATTGTATCTGTTATTCCTTCGCCTTCTGCAATTCCTACAGCTCCAGATACTATGGCTGCAATAATTAAAACGATAATCATAAAATCTTTAAATTGTTCTAAGAATTTTACAAATAAAGATTTTTTCTTTTTCTGCTTTAATTCATTCATGCCATATTTTTCATAATTTGCCTTTACTTGTTCTTCTGTTAAGCCTTCTTTAATATTGGTTTGTAATTCTTTTTCTACTTGACTTATTCCTTTGTTAAACCAATTCACTATTCATCTCTCCTTTTTTAGTATTATACACAAAAAGCAAGACTTTAAAAAACTTTTTGTGTTTTTTAAAAGTCTTGCTTACCTAAATTAGGTTACTAACCAGAATACTTCGCGACTGTTGATTAGTAGTTTACAAGCTACTCCCTTTTAAAGTAGTTGTATTTTATCACTTAGTAAAAATTTTTTCAATATTTTTTTTAATTTTCTTTGTTAAGCTTATTAAAGTGCCATATGCACTCAGCATAAATCTTTTACTATTTTGCATATAAAATTAATCTCGCTGAACCATTTTGTGAACATGTTGCAAGTGTAATTTCTGGTATTCCACCAGTATCTCTAAACATATAACTTGTGTCTTGTGGAGATGTTTCGAACTTATTATATATGGTATATTCTACAGTTACCCCATATAAATCTGTAATATAAACTTTATCCCCTATATTTAAATTTTTATTTTTTGAGAAAAATAGTCTATTTAAATAATTATGCCCTGCAATTACTGTGTTTCCAGGTTCATTTGGTCCAGGTCCATATTCTACACACACACCTTTTTCTAGGGCTTGTTTTGATAGTGTGGCTATAATTGGATATTGTATCCCTGTCTTTGGAATTCTTATATATCCACAAACATCATAATTATAATATTTTCCTACAGATTTTTTTGTTTTTGAACTTCTTGCTGATTTTACTTTACTAGCTTTATTATTTGCTTCACTATTAGTTTGAGCTGAAGCTACTGCCCCATCATCACTTATTATATTACTATCAATATCACCAATTTCATTTGTAAATTCTGCTATATATTCGTCCGAATCGTCATTTATGATCTTAGCAGAAATAAATTTATAAATTACATATCCTGCTATGCATAATAGAATTATCAATAATATTATAAAAAATATATTTAAAACTTTTTTGTATGTATCTGCTGCAGTAGACATTTCTACCTCCTATTAATTACTTTCCCACTAATACGATATTTTTTAAAATCTAAAAAAAGGGATTTAAGGAACGTCCCCCAAAATCCCTTTTTGTTTATTCTGCAAGTTTTGCCCAAATTATAATTCTTGCTTTACTATCATCTGTACATGTTGTTAAAGATATTTCTGGTTTTCCTCCAGTATCTCTATCCATATAATCTGCATCTTCTGGAGTTGTTTCATATTTATTATATATTACATATTTTAATCTTGTTCCAGAATTATCTGTAATATAAATAGTATCTCCATTTTCTAATTTATAATTATTTGAAAAGAATTGTCCGTTTCTATAGTTATGTCCTGCAATTACTGTATCTCCAACTTGGTTTGGTCCAGGTCCATATTGCATTACAACTGATGTATTCATAGCTTTTGTTCCCATTTGTTTTAATATTGGAAGATTTACATTAGTTTTTGGTATTTCTATTGCTCCTACAACATCGAAACCTTTAAATTTTTTTTCAGTTCCTGTACTATCACCACTTGCGTTTGTAACTGCATTAACATCCAATAAAGAATTAAAGTCTCCAGTTACATTATTTTCTTCTAAAGGTTGAATTCCTAAAGAATTTGTATAATCATCCATAAATGCTTGTGTATCTTCTTCTAGGAAATATTTTGTATACATCTCATATCCTAAAAAAGCTAGTAAACCGACAATTCCGATTATTACAACGATTAATAAAACAGTTAATACTTTACTATATTTACTATCAACAAACATAATTTTACCTCCAATTACCTATCTAAAGTATATTATAACATAATTTTATATGTTTTCATATACTTTATGTAAATTTTTTCTTTTGTTTTTAACACATTTTTGTTCCTAATTTTTTGCCACCTATTAGATGAAAATGTAGATGTTTTACTTCTTGTCCTCCATCCTCTTTGCAATTATTTATAATCCTATAACCTTTATCTGCAATCCCTTGCTCTTTTGCTATTTTATTTATAACCATATGAATTTTTGCAATTATTTCTGCTTCACTTTCTGGTACTTCGCTAATATCATTATAGTGTTTCTTTGGGATTACTAATATATGAACAGGAGCTATTGGGTTAATATCTTTAAATGCCAATATTTCGTCATCCTCATATACTTTTGTAGATGGTATCTCTCCTTTAATTATTTTACAAAATAAACAATCTTCCATTTTTACCTCCTATGATTTTGGAATATCTGGATTTGGGAACATCGGGATTTGGGGACGGTGGTTAAATCCCGATTTTTAATATTAAGATTTATAACAATATTGATAATCTTAAAAGGGAAAAAAGAACGTCCCAAAAATCCCTTTTCCTATTTTATTAAAACAGCTTTTATCCTTCTAATTCCAGATGAACTAGATTCTTCTTTCTTTATTTTAAATCTTCCTAGTTCCCCTGTGTGTTTTACGTGAGGACCACCACAGATTTCTTTGCTAAAATCTCCTATTGTATATACTTTTACTCTATCGCCATACTTGCTTGTAAATAAACCTATCGCACCTGACTTCTTAGCTTCATCATAGCTCATTTCTTCACAAGTTACTGGTAAATCCTCTTTTATTTTTTCATTTACTAAATCCTCTACTTTTTGTATTTCTTCTTTAGTCATTTTTTGAGGATGTGTAAAGTCAAATCTTAATCTTTCTGTTGTAATGTTTGACCCACTTTGTTTTACATGGTCTCCTAATACCTCTCTTAATGCTTCATGTAATAAATGTGTTGCTGTATGGTAAGCTATAGTTTGCTCGTTTTGCTCTGCGAGTCCTCCTTTAAATTTTTGTTCACTGCCTTGTCTTGATTTTTCTTGATGTTCTTTGAATAATTTATTAAAGCCTTCCATATCTACTTTTATATTATTCTCTTTAGCTAATTCTTCTGTTACTTCTGGTGGGAAACCATAAGTATCATATAATCTAAATACTGTTTCAGAATCTATAACATCTTTTCCTTGTTCTTTTGCCTTAGTAGTAGCTTTTACAAACTCTCTTTCTCCATGTTCTAGAGTTTTAACAAATTTACTTTGCTCTTCTAGTATAACTTGTTTAATTATTTCCTTATTTGTAACTAGGTCTGGATACATTTCTTTTAATGTTTCGATATTTAAATTTATTAAATTTTCTGTTTCTGATAAATCTATTTGTAATTTATTTAAATGTCTTATCATTCTTCTAATTAATCTTCTTAAAATATATCCCCTATCTATATTACTTGGTCTACCACCATCTGCTATTATCATCATAGATGCTCTTAAATGTTCTGCAACTATTCTTCTACTATTAATATTATCTACTTTTTGTAGTTCTTCTAACTTGTCCATTACTGGAGCAAATAGTTCCGTTTCGAATGGTGTTTGTTTTCCTTGTAATAACATTGTCATTCTTTCTAGTCCAAGACCTGTATCTACATTGTGTTGTTTTAATTCTGTTAATGTACCATCTTTATGTTTAAAATATTTCATAAATACATTATTCCATATTTCTACATATTTACCACAATCGCAATCTGGGTTACATCCTTCTGAACATTTTGGTTTTCCCGTGTCGTAAAACATTTCTGTGTCTGGCCCACAAGGTCCTTCTTCTCCTGCAATCCACCAGTTTTCTTTTAAAAAGTATATTCTTTCTTTTGGTATTCCTGCTTCTTCCCAGTATTTTGCAGCTTCTTCGTCTTTTGGTGCATCTGCATTTCCTGCAAAACAAGTAACAGATAATTTGTCCACTGGTATATTTAATACTTTTGTTAAGAATTCAAAGCTCATCTTTATAGCTTCTTCTTTAAAATATGCTCCTAATGACCAATTTCCTAGCATCTCGAAATATGTTAAGTGTCTATTATCTCCTACCTCATCTATATCGTTTGTTCTTAAACATTTTTGGTAATCTGTTAATTTATTACCTTCTGGATGTTTTTCTCCTAATAAATATGGTACCAATGGTTGCATTCCAGCTGTTGTAAATAAAACAGATGGATCATTAATTGGTATTAATGGCGCACTTGGTATTATTTTATGATCGTGTTCTTCAAAAAATTTTAAAAACTTATTTCTTATTTCTATTGCTTTCATTATCATTCTCCCTCTCGTTTGCGTTTAATTTATAGTACCGATTATGTCGTAATTGCTTAAATTTTACGCATTTAGATTATATTATATTATGCTATAAATTGCAAGATTTATCATATTTTTATCTTTTAGTGTATAATTTAATTTTTTCTAGAAATACTAATTTTAGACAAAGTAAAAAGGAGGAAAAATATGAAAGCAACTGGAGTAGTAAGAAGAATTGATGATTTAGGTAGAGTTGTTATTCCAAAAGAAATAAGAAAAACTTTAAGAATAAAAGAAGGTGACCCTTTAGAAATCTTTACAGATAAAGAAGGCGAAGTTATATTAAAAAAATATTCTCCTATTGGCGAATTATCAGAATTTGCTCTTGGATATGCTGAAACTTTGGCAAAAACTACAGGACATATTGCTTGCATAACGGATAAAGATACTGTAATTGCTGTTGCCGGTGGTTCAAAAAAAGATTACTTAGAACAAAGTTTAAGCAAAGAAATTGAGCAAATAATGGAGGATAAAGAAGTTTATAAAAGTGATAAAAACAATAATTTATCTGTTCCAATTGTAAAAAATGATAAAAAAGATAAAAGATATAATTCTCAGATTGTATATCCAATTATTTCTAATGGAGATTCTATTGGAACTGTAATTTTACTTTCTAAAGAAGCTTCTACAAAAATGACTGATGTTGAAGCAAAAGTTGCACAATCTGCTGCTAGCTTTTTAGGAAGTCAAATGGAGATATAAGCTTTAGCATCTAGCATTTTAGTTAGATGCTTTTAATCTTTTGCTATTGTTAATACACCTATCTTTTTAGCCCCATTTTCTTTAAGCATTCTACTACACTCATTTGTTGTACTTCCTGTTGTAAAAACATCATCAAATAACAGTATCTTCTTATTTTTTATTTCTAACTTATTCGTTATATCATATGCATTTTTTATGTTATCTTTCCTTTGTAATTTATTTAGACTACTTTGAGGTTTTATATTTCTTTGTTTTTGTAATATATTATTTTTAATAATTATATTTTTATTCTTTTTAGCTAATGCTTTCAATATTAAAAATGATTGGTTGTATCCTCTTTCTCTGCTCCTATATTTGTGTAGAGGAACTGGGATTATATAATCATAATTATTTATGTATTTCATAATTTTTTTATTAGAATAAATTATTTCTGCCAAAAACTCACATAAATATGCCTGGTCTTTAAATTTATATTGTCTAAGTTTTTCTTTGATAATCCCTTCATATTTAAAAATGTGCATATGTTCATCATAATATATACCTGTTATTTCTAAAAAGCATTTTCTGTGTGGAAATGTTATTTTTTCTAATTTCTTTTTGCAGCTGTTACAAATTGCATCTTCACATATTTTTTCACATATACCACATGTTTGCGGGAAAATAAAATTGAGAACTGCATTAAAAAGATTCATATACCTCCTTAAATTAGCCCCCAATTTAACTTAAGATATCATTTTTAGTTTATATTCTAATCCTGTATTACGTATTTTAGTATCTGCATTTTGTATCATAAATTTTACTACATTATCGTTTCCGATTAGTATAAGTAATTTTTTTGCTCTTGTAAGTCCCGTATATAGCAAATTTCTTGTAAGTAACATTGTAGAAGACTGCGTTACAACCATTATTACAACATCAAATTCACTGCCTTGTGCTTTATGAACAGTTATTGCATATGCATGTTCTATTTGGTCCATATCTGAAAATGCATACCATGCTTCTTTTTCGTCATCAAATAATATTTTTATTTGCTTGTTCAAGAAATCTATTTTTACTATTTTTCCAAGCTCTCCATTAAATATACCTGTTCCACTCTCATACGTTAAACTAAGTGTATTACCTTTTTCCCAGTAAATATCATAGTTATTTTTTACCTGCATTACCCTGTCGCCTTCTCTAAAAATAACCTCTCCTACTTTTTTCTCGTTTTTTTTGTCACTTGAAGGATTTAATTCTTCTTGTAATCTTTTGTTTAATTCTTTAGTCCCTAACAATCCTTTTTTTGTAGGTGAAAGAATCTGAATATTTTCGAAGAAATCATAATCTCCAAAGTTCTTTAATCTTCCTTTACATAGCGAAATTATTTGGTCTAACATTATATCTTGGCTCTTTTCTTTTATATAGAAGAAATCATCTTTTAAGCCTTCTTGTTCTTCTTTATCTAAGAAATATTCCCCATCATTTACCCTATGTGAATTAACGATTATTTTACTTTGAGCGGCTTGTCTAAAAATTTCATCTAAAAAGATTGTTTTTATTCTCTCTGAATTTATTATATCTTTTAAAACACTACCTGGTCCAACAGAAGGGAGCTGGTCTGTATCACCTACTAAAATAAGTTTTGTGCCTTGGTAAATACCATTTAATAGGTAGTTCATTAAATATATATCTACCATAGATGCCTCATCTACAATTATCACATCTGCATCTATTGGCGCTACTTCATAATTCATTATAGTAAATTCATTGTCTTTTTCTATTTTACCTATTTCTAATAATCTATGTAATGTTTTAGCTTCTTCACCAGTCATCTCTGTCATTCTTTTTGCAGCTCGTCCAGTTGGTGCACATAAAACCACCTTCTTACCATGTGACTTATAAATATCTATAACATTTTTTATAATAGTTGTTTTTCCTGTACCTGGACCTCCTGTTATTATTACAACATTATTAGAATTTATTGATTGTATCGCTTCTTTTTGCTTTGCAGATAAATTTATATTTCCTGCTTTTTCTATTTTTTCTAATTCACTATCAAAACCAGCTATTCTTTTAATATTTTGTGCCGAATCTAATAATATTAACTTACTTGCAATATTAGCCTCTGCATCGTATATTTCTTTACTATATACCCAGTTTTCGTCTTCTCTTTTTTCTATTACTATTTCTTCTTTTACATTCAAATCTATTAAACAATGCTCTATGTCATCATCTTCAACTTTTAAAAGTTCTTTAACATATTTAATTAAATTAGCTTCTAATGTACAGCAATGACCATTATATGTAATTTTTACTAAACTATATTTTATTCCACATTTAATCCTTTTATAATTGTTTATCTCAAATCCGTTTTCTAATGCATATTTATCCAGCTTTGCAAAATCCACACCTTTTACTAAATCTATTAATATATATGGATTTGACTCTATTTCATCAATCGTTTGTGGTCCTAACTTTTTATATATAGTTTTTGCATTTGCAGGGCTTATTCCGAAATTATCTAAAAAACCAACAATTTGCCATAACTCCCAGTTTTCTACAAAATATTGTGCCATCTCTATAGCTTTTTCTTTAGTAATTCCCTTTATTTGTGTTAATTTCTCTGGTTCGAATTTAAATACATTTATTGTATCTTCCCCAAATGTCGCTACAATTTTTTTAGCTGTTGCAGGACCAATTCCTTTTATTGTACCATTTGATAAATATCTCTCTAACGAATCCAGTGTTTTTGGCATTACCTTTTCGAAAGTTTCTACTTTAAATTGCTTTCCATATTCTTTATGTGTTACGAAATTTCCTATAACCTTAATATAATCTCCCTCTACTAAAAAAGGCATATACCCTACTATTGTAATAGTATCTTCTTCGTTTTCTAATATTCCAATTAAATAACTATTAACTTCATTTTGATATATTATTTCTGTTAGTTGTCCTGAAAGTTCCACTTTTACCCTCTTTTCTACAGTTTACCTACTAATGCAATAATTTTATCATAACAGATAAATATTAACAAATCTATTTTGAAATTTCATCCATTATTTCTTTACATTCATTCCAATCTGAAGCTTTTATAAAATTATAATCCTTAGCTAATTTCGAGATTATCTCGTATGTATCATCTGTCGAGTCCAAGTCTACCATTATAATCCCTTTTGTTAACTCTTCTTTTCCATATAATAATTTGCAAATTATATTTCTCGTAAAACATTCTATTCGCTCTTCTTGATTTTTAGCTGCTATAATTAAATATATTCCATCTTGTTTAAATTTTGTACACGCAAAGTAATATCTTATAGTTCTTGCAATTTCTATTAAACCATATAAAGCAAGTGTCCATAGTATTGCATTTGGTATAAAATCTTGCATATAATCACCTTCTTATATAGTATATGTACTTTGCCATAAAGTGTTAAATTGGTTGAGCCTATCAATTTGTAAGTTTTTAAGATAATTATATACAAAAAAAGCACCTCGCTAAAAAACAAAGTGCTTGATATATAAATGAAGAGGGCTATTCTTCTTAATATATACATTTTATTGGAATATTTTGATAATAATTTATTTTCTTGTTTTACCATCAAGTGCATCAAGATTGTCTAATGCTTTTCCTGTTCCTAAGGCAACACAAGAAATTGCGTCTTCTGCTATCATTACATTTATTCCTGTTTTTTCTTGTAATAATTTATCTAGACCGTCTACTAAACAGCCTCCACCTGTCATATATATTCCTCTGTCGCTTATATCTGCTGCAAGTTCTGGTGGAGTTCTTTCTAAAACAGAGTGAACTGCATCTACAATCATCATTGCTGGTTCTATTAAAGCTTCTAACATTTCGCTAGAATATACTGTAATTGTTTTTGGTAAACCTGTTGATAAATCTCTTCCTCTTATATCCATTTCTACGTCTTGTATTTTTGGATAAACACAACCTATATTAATTTTTAGGTCTTCTGCTGTTCTTTCACCTATCATTATATTGTGCTTTCTTTTTATATATTTTACTATTGCTTCATCTAATTTATCCCCTGCAACTTTTAATGATGTACTAACAACAGAACCTCCTAAAGAGATTACAGCAATGTCTGTAGTTCCACCACCAATATCTACAATCATGTTACCACAAGGCTTAGAAATATCTATTCCTGCACCTATTGCTGCTGCTATTGGTTCTTCTATTAAATATACTTTACGAGCACCAGCTTGTGATGCTGCATCTATTACTGCTCTTTTTTCTACTTCTGTTACTTGAGATGGTATACATATCATAATTCTTGGTGCAAATATAAATTTTCCACACACTTTATTTATAAAATATTTTAACATTTTTTCTGTTACTGTATAATCTGATATTACCCCGTCTCTTAATGGTCTAGTGGCTACGATATTTCCCGGTGTTCTTCCTAGCATTCTTCTTGCTTCCTGACCTACTGCAAGAACATCTCCAGAATTTTTATCTACAGCAACAACAGAAGGTTCTCTTAATACGATACCTTTGCCTTTTACATATGCAATTACTGTGGCTGTACCTAAATCTATTCCTATATCTTGACCAAAACCAAACATTGATACTCTCCTTTTCTATTATTATTACAAGTCTGTTACAATTATATTACAAAAAATTTAAAATAGCAATAAAAATATTTATATATTTAGAATATTTTTATTGCTATCAACTATATTACAATGTAATTAATAAAATTTCAAGTATTTTTATGAGTTTATTTATTAAAATGGGAAAAGTCCGAATAAATATCCAACTGGCATATAATAAATTACTATTAACCCACCTGCTAAAAGGGCCATTTTTTGAGTTTGAGTAAGTTCAATATCTATAGGATTTAATAAATAATCTGGTGCTGTGTCTGACATTGAAATTTCTACTCTTTCTGTTCCTTGACATTTATATTTTATAGTAAAATATTGGCTCTCGTCTGGCTCTAATTTAAATATTTGTGCATATCCTGTATTTATATTATTATCATATTCTGAGTAACAATCTAATTTAATAAATTTGTTTTCTATTGTGCTTCCTGTAGTATTTGTTATACAGCCATAAATATAACCATTTGCATTTGTTGCTTTAGAATCTATTATTTCTATTTTGGGATTTTCAAATAATACTTTACATTCTTTTGGTTTATACATTGATATTATTATTAATTTTGACATTATTGAGACAAATATAAACAATAATACCAATAGTAATGCATATTTAAGATACTTCTTAAATTTATCCATTTTTTACTCCTTTTTCCTTTATTTTTCCCCTATATTATATAACAGTCTACATAATTTGTAAATAGAATTTATGGACATTATGAGCTAAAATATATATTTTGGTTATATTTGATGAGCTTAAAAAATCGGGATTTTAGGACCGTGCTAAAAATTCCGAGGAAAAAGGGATTTGAGGAACGTCCCCAAATCCCTTTTGATTATATTTTTAAGATACCTCCAACTGTCTTGTTAACTGCGTATTTTGATTTTTCTTTGCTCATTATTTGTGGTCCACCACATAAAACAGCTGTATCTCCTTCTTCTAAGTTTCCTAATTCTATTAATTTTTCTACACCTTTTTCAATTGTGTCATCAATATCTGTTCCGTTTTTGATTAAGATTGGGTATACATTCCAAATTGGTCCTAATTGATTGTATACTTTTTCTGAATCCGTAATAGCAAATATTGGACATGCTGCTCCATATCCTGCTAATCTTCTTGCAGAATTTCCTGTATGTGTGTAGTCTATTATAGCATCAGCTTTGATATCTCTTGCTGTTACACATGTTGTATATGCTGCATGTGATTCGATATCTGCTTCTTCTATTTTCCAATCTTTCTTTGTAAATCTCTTCCAGTAATTAATTGTTGGTTCTACACTTTTAGCAACTTTTACCATTGTGTTAACACATTCTAATGGATAATCTCCCATTGCTGTTTCTCCAGAAAGCATTATACATCCTGTTCTATCGTAAATAGCATTTGCAACGTCACTTACTTCAGCTCTTGTTGGTAATGGGTTGTTTGTCATGCTTTCTAACATTTGTGTAGCTGTTATTACTAATTTTCCTTCTTCGTTACATCTTTTAATAAATCTTTTTTGTACAACTGGTACTTCTTCGAATGGAACTTCTACAGCCATGTCACCACGAGCTACCATTATACCATCACAAGCTGCTAAAATTTCTTCGAAGTTGTCTATTCCTTCTTGATTTTCGATTTTAGCTAAGATTTTAACATCTTTTCCACCATTATCGTCTAATACTTTACGCATTTCTGCTACATCTTCTTTATTTCTTACAAATGATGCAGAAACATAATCAAATCCAACTCTTGCTCCATTTGATAAGTCATTTATATCTTTAGGGCTTAAGAATGGTATTTTTATAGAAACACCTGGTACATTTATACTTTTTCTTGATCCTGCACCACCATCATTTAATACAGTTCCTACTATATCTTTATCTTTTATTTCGTCTACTCTTATTTGAATTTTTCCATCATCAATTAAAATTAAGTTTCCTGGTTTTACATCTTTATATAGATCTTTGTAAGATAATGAAGTACCTTCTTCATCTCCTAATCTGTCTTCATAGAAGAATGTAAATTTTTGACCTTCTTTTAATTGTACTTTTACATCTCTTCCAGCTTTGTTTAGGGCTGTTCTTATTTCTGGTCCTTTTGTGTCTAACATAATTGCTACTGGTAGACCTAATTCTTTTCTTATTTCAAAAAATCTTTCTATTTTGTCTTTTTGTTCCTCAAAATCTCCATGAGAAAAATTAATTCTTGCAATAGACATTCCAGCTTTCATTAATTCATCCATTCTATTTTCTACTGCTGGTCCTATTGTACATACGATATTTGTTTTTCTTAAATTTCTTTCTTTCACAATAATTACCTCCTAGAATTTGACACTGGAAGGTATTATATCATAAAAAATTTCCCTTAACAATACATTTTTCAACATTTTTTCTTTTATTTGTTTAAAGCCTCATCCATCACTTTACTTAAGTATTTCATACTATTTAAGCATTGATCCATCGTATTTCCAGTTGCTCCTATTTCCATTATTGTAGCGGCTTTTGCCACATGTTGGTTATATCGAGAATTTCTTACCATTATAGGTTTAAATAAACCTGGATATAGTTCGTTTCCTTTCTCTACAATTTTTATTGCATATTTTAGATTTTGTACCCACTGGCTATGTGTAAGTCCTCCTCCATCTGTTCCTATTACAAACATTATTTGAGCTACATAATCATCTCCAATTTTAACTGTAGGTGCATATGTACCACCTTCTCCTACAGCATCTCTATGTAAATCTATAACAATTTGTGTATTTGGATTGGCTACTAAATCATTTTTTATGCTTGTAAGGGATCTATTATATGAGCCACTGTATGCAGGATAGTCATGATATGTTTCATCATGTATTACATTAAACCCATAATTTGTTAGTCTATCTTTTAGCTCTCTTCCAACTCTTACAACAGAAAAATTTAAATCTGTTGTTCTAAAATTACCACTTGGAGTATATTCGAAACCTGTACTTTGTGTATAACTTTCGCATGTATGTGTATGGTAAATTATAATATCTTTTTTGTTCTCTAATTCTATATTTGGAGTTAACATTTCTTGCGTTAATTCATATTTTGATTCATTTTTTATTTGTACTCCATTATATTCATTTGTATATTTAGCATTAATATTTCCACCAGATACCACCTCTGTTTGCAATCCCGTTTGCGCTTCTTCTTGGCTTACAGTAGACACTTGTGTTTGGTTTTGAACTTGAATTGTATTTTCAGTTCCTAGTCGCTCTGTTTCGTCAGTTTTTATATATTTACTCATTTGTAGTTCTGAACTTAATAGCTGTTCTGTATTGTCTCTATCTATACTTTTAAATTCCTTTAAAGAATTCCCACTAGTAGCAATTATCGTATCTTGTATAACTGGAATTAACGATAAATCTTTTATTTTATCTTTTCCAAACAAAAATATTTTTATTATAAGCATTATTAAAAAAGCTATTATAACTAAAGTCATAATAGCATTCTTTGCTTTTATTACTCTCATATTTACCATAAAATCTTTCACCCTTGTACAAATATATACTTAATATATATATATTCATATTTTATAGAAATATGACAAGTATTTATGGATTGAGGAACAGGGATTTTGGGGACGGTGGTTAAATCCCGAAAAGGGAAAAAGGAACGTCCCCAAATCCCGGGTGTCCCCAAATCCCAGACGTCCCCAAATCCTGGGCGTTCCGCTAGTTCTTTATATTAGTTACAATTTCTGTTGCATCCATATTAATTTCTTTTTCTTCTCCAGTCTTCATATTCTTTAACTTAATTTTATTTGAATTTATCTCATCATCACCAATAACTATTACATATGGTATTTCTAACTTATCTGCATATTTAAATTTAGCTTTTAATTTTTTATCATTCAAATATATTTCTGTATTCATTCCCAATTTTCTTATTTCTGTAGCTAATTTTATTGGTTCTTCTAATTTTTCTGTAATTGGAATAATTAAGATATCAGAAATTGATTTTTTCTCTGCTTTTATTATATTTAATTCATTTAGTTTATAGAATAATCTAGTAAGACCAATTGAAATTCCTACTCCTGGTAAACTTTTATCTGTATAATATTCTGCTAAGTTTTCGTATCTTCCTCCAGAACATACACTTCCTAATTCTCTGTAATCATTTAAAAATGTCTCATATACTGTACCAGTATAATAATCTAGACCTCTCGCAATTGTTAGATCTACTTTAAAATTAGCTTCTGGCACACCAAATAATCTTACATTTTTAATAACTGTTTTTAATTCTTCTACACCTTTTTTATAAGTTTCATTGGCAATTCCTAGTTTTTCTAGTTTTTCTAACTTCTCATCAGAAGTTCCTTCTATTTCTATAAAATTCATAATAGAATTTATTTGCTCTTCTTTTACATCTAATTTTCTTAATTCTTCTATTACTGCTTCTTTTCCTATTTTCTCTATCTTATCAATTATTCTTAAAATCTCTGTAGCATTTTCTTTTTGATTTACTCCTTCAAATAAACCATTTAAGATTTTTCTATTATTAATTTTTATAGTAAAATCTTCAAAACCTAATTCTCTAAAAAGTGTATAAATAATACTTGGAATTTCTGCATCGTTTATTAAATCTAATTCTCCATCACCAATTATATCTATGTCACATTGATAAAATTCTCTATATCTTCCTTTTTGTGCACGTTCTCCTCTATATACTTTTCCTATTTGATATCTTCTAAAAGGAAAACTTAAACTACCATAATTTTTTGCTACATATTTAGCAAGTGGAACTGTTAAATCAAATCTTAAAGCTAAATCACTGTCTCCTTTTTGAAATCTATATATTTGTTTTTCTGTCTCTCCACCTGCTTTTGCAAGTAATACTTCTGCTGATTCAATTATTGGTGTATCTAATGGTAAAAATCCAAATTTCTCATATGTTTTTTGTATCTTTTCTTTCATTTGATTAAATAATATCTGTTCATTTGGTAATAATTCCATAAATCCAGATAAAGTTCTTGGTTCTATTCTTTCCATATTTTCCACTCCTTGTTAATCTATATTTGGTTTAGCTTCCAAATAAATTGGTTTTTCGTCCCCTATTCTAGTTGGCTTTCCATGCCCTGGATATACTATTGTATTCTCAGGTAATATTAATAATTTATTTATTATTGAATTCATAATAGAGTCAAAATCACTTGTAGGTAGATCTACTCTTCCCCAAGCACCTTTAAATAATGTGTCTCCTGAAAATAGCATTTCTTCTTTTTCACAATACAAAGATGTTCCGTCATCAGTATGTCCTGGAGTATAAATGACTCTGAATTCTAAATCTCCAACATGTAAAATATCATCATCATCTACAATACTATCTTCTTTTACATATATCGGAGGAAGCCCAATATATTCTGCAAGCACGGGAACTCTGTTTTCTAAGTTTTCTCTTCCTTTTCTGTGAATAAGGACTTTTCCTCCTTTTTCTTTTTTTAGCTCATTTACGCCATTTATATGATCAGCATGGCAATGAGTTAAATAAATATATACTAATTCTGCCCCTAAGGTATCTAAAATTTCTATAATTTTAGGAACCTCTCCTGCCGGATCTATTACCATTGCTTTTTTTTGAGTTTCATCTACTATTATATAGCAATTAGTTTCACCAACAAATTTCATTTGTACTTTTATTCTTTTTAGTATCATAAAAAACTCCTTTATTTCTTTCTTGTTACCTCATATACACTATCCACTTTTCTTAGTTCTTTTAATACTTTATTTAATTCTTCTATGTTTTCTACTTCTATTGTTATCTCTATTGTAGCAATATGTTCTTTTGTTGCTTTAGAATTTAAGCCCATTAGTTTTGTTTTTAAATTACTTAAAACTTGAATTACATCTGCAAGTAATCCTGATCTATCATTTGCATATACAGTAATATCTACATTATATGATGCTGCTTTTTCTGTATACCAGTAGACATCTATAATCCTGTCTTCTTCTTTTAATAAGTCTTTTACATTTACACAATCTGTTCTATGAACAGAAACTCCTCTTCCTTTTGTAATATATCCAATTATATTATCTCCTGGAACGGGATTACAGCATTTTGAAAGTTTTACTAAGCAATTATCTATTCCTTTTACTACAACACCTGTGCTAGAAGGTTTTACAGTTTTTCTTTTACTTGTTAATTCTTCTATTTTTTGTTCGATATTTTCTTCTTTATGACTCTTTCTATATTCCTCCAACATTCTAGATATAATTTTTACTTGTGATATTGCACCAAATCCAACACTTGCATACATATCTTCTAAGTTTTTAAACTTATATCTATCTAATGCTGCATTTATGTAATCTTGTTTAAATAATTCATCATGACTAATTCCAATTCTCTTTATTTCTTTATCAATTAAATCTTTTCCTTTTTCTATATTTTCTGACCTTTGTTCTTTCTTAAACCATGATTGTATTTTGCTTTTAGCTTTTGTTGTTTTTATAAATTTAAGCCAGTCTCTACTAGGTCCTTTTTGGGAATCAGATGTCATAATCTCTACAATATCTCCACTTTGCAATTTTGTAATTATTGGCATCATTTTACTATTTATTTTACATCCAACCATATGGTTTCCGATTTCTTCATGAATACTATATGCAAAATCTATTGGTGTTGCATCTCTTGGTAATACTAGTATTTTTCCCTTTGGTGTAAATACATATACTTCATCCTCAAATAATTCTGTCTTTAATGTATTTAAAAACTCTTGTGGATCTTTCATATCTTGTTGCCACTCTAATGTTTCTCTAAGCCATGCAAGCTTATCTTTAGTAACTGTAACAACTTGTTTTCCTTTTTTACCATAATTTGCTTCTTTATATGCCCAGTGTGCAGCTATACCATATTCTGCAATTCTATGCATTTCCCATGTACGAATTTGTACTTCGAATGGTGTTCCCTTTTCGCCTAATAATGTTGTATGTATAGATTGGTACATATTAGGTTTTGGAACTGCTATATAATCTTTAAATCTTCCTGGCATTGGGCTATACATTTCATGTACTACACCTAATGCAGCATAGCAGTCTTTTACAGAATTAACTAATATTCTTAATGCAAATAAATCATATATTTGATCTAAAGTTTTATTGTCTCTTTTCATTTTTCTATATATTGAATATAAGTGCTTTGCTCTTCCTGTAACTTCTGCTTCTATTTTCTGTTTCTTTAATTGTCCCCTAATATCATCCATTATCTTTTCTATAAATTGAAGTCTTTCTTCTCTCTTCTTATCTATACCTTCAACTAATTCCCTATATTCTTCTGGATATAAATATTTAAAAGCTAAATCTTCTAGTTCCCATTTTAATGAATAAATACCTAAACGATTTGCAAGTGGAGCATATAATTCCATAGTTTCTTTGGCATTAGCAATTTGCCTATCTCTTCTTAAATATTTTAAAGTACGTAAATTATGTAATCTATCTGCTAACTTTATTATTATTACTCTAATATCTTTTCCCATTGCAAGGAACATTTTTCTGTAATTTTCTACTTGACGCTCTTCTGTACTTGCTTGATATCTTAATTCTCCAAGTTTAGTAACACCTGCAACCATAGTTGCAATTTCTTCTCCAAAATCTCTTACTAAATCTTCATGAGTAACCTCTGTATCTTCTACCACATCATGTAATAATGCTGCACAAATTGTAGCTTCATCTAATCCAATATCTGCTAAAATATATGCTACTTGAACAGGGTGAATTATATATGGTTCTCCAGATTTTCTACATTGAGTTCCATGTTTTTCTTTTGCATAATTATATGCTTTTACTATAAGCTTTGTATCTGCCCATCTCTTTTTTTGTTTTACCAAACTAATTATATCTTCTATTGATTTATTTTGTACTTCTGACATAAGCATTCCCCCTTTATCTAATAGCTTTTTCTAATGTCTTTCATATTTATTTGGATAGAACTAAATCCATTAAAACTATTGATTTCTAAAGTTCCAACGACATCTATTCTATCTCCAATCCTATATTCCTCTGCTAAATATCCTAGTTCAAACCCAATTGCATTAATCACAAAATTTTCGTCTCTTAATGTAAGTTTTAAATGTCTTCCTTCTGAAAGTGCTCGTATAGAATCTATTTTTAAATTTCTTATTAAAAATAATGGCACTTTATTAGCTTCACCAAATGGTTCTAAAATACTTATACTTTTTACTAAGTCCATATTAATATCTTTTAATTTTAATTCATCATCAATATATATTATTGGTACTAATTCTTTTATATTTTTCTCTTTAGCAATTTGCTCAAATCTCTCTTTAAAATTTTCAAGATTTTCCTTTTTTAGGGTAAGACCAACTGCCATAGAATGTCCACCATATTTTTCTAGTAAATCTTCACATTTCGCGAGTCCCTCATACAAATCAAATCCTGGTACACTTCTTCCTGAACCTTTAGCAATGTTATCCTCAAAACTTAATAATATACTTGGTTTATAATACTTATCTGTTACTTTTGAAGATACAATCCCAATAACACCATGGTGCCAACCTTTTCCTCCTAAAACTATTGAATTATTTGCATCCAAATGATTTTTTTCGATTTGTTGTACAGCTTCTTCATAAATTGCTTTTTCGGTACTTTGTCTTAGTGTATTATATTCGTTTAATTCTTTAGTGATTTTTGTTGCACTTTCTAAATCTTCTGCTAAAAATAATTTTAGCGCTTCTTCTTCGTGTCCCATTCTACCACAGGCATTTATTCTTGGTGCAACGCCAAAAGAAATTGTATTAGAATCTATTTCTTTATATCCTGAGCTTTTTATTAATTCTCTTAGTCCTAGATTTCTAGTAACTTTTATAAGCATTAAGCCAAGTTTAGCTATAGTTCTATTTTCACCTTCTAATGGAACTATATCTGATATTGTTCCAACACATACCAAATCTAAGTATTTTAAATACTCTTCTGGCTTAATTTCTAATTTTATAGAAAGTGCTTGAATTAGTTTAAATACAACTCCTACTCCTGCTAATGCTCTAAATGGATATGTATTATCTTTTCTTTTTGCATCGATTACAGCAAGTGCATTTGGAAGTTTTTCTCCTACTTCGTGATGGTCTGTAACGATTATATCCATACATAATCTTACTGCATAGTCAACTTCTTCTATTGCAGAAATTCCACAATCTACTGTAATTATTAAATCTATATTTCTTTCTTTTATTGTATCTATAGCTTTTTTATTTAGTCCATACCCCTCATGTAATCTGTTTGGTATATATGTATCTACTGATATTCCCCTATCCATCAGATATTTTTTAAGAACGGTAGTACTTGTTATACCATCTACATCATAATCGCCATATATTAAAATTTTTTCTTTATTATTAATAGCTTTTATTATTCTATCTACTGCAATATCCATTCCTTTAAATAAAAAGGGATTATGAAAATCATCTCTTGTAGGTGTTATAAATATTCTTACATCTTCATCATTTACAACATGTCTATTAACAATAATTTTTCCTATTACTTTATTTAAATTATATTTTTCACATATTTCATTTACTAGCTTTTCATCCGAATTATAAAATTCCCATTTTTTTATCATTCACTTTCTCCTCATATTATACAATTTGTACAATATTGTATAACATTTTCTGTTTTTTTAAAAGAGGTTTACAATAATTATCTAATAAAATTTAATATGCATCCTATTATTGTATAAATTGCTAATAAATATAATTTTGAAGATATTAATTTATAACAGGTATATTTTATCCCTACATCATTCAATTTCTCATATTCTTCTACTATTTCATCTGTTTCTTTTACTTGTTTTTCTTCTAAATATTCTTTTGCAATATATTTTGCTTTAGTCATTGCTTCTATTTCTAAGTAACTTCTTATTACATAAAAAATAATTATACAAATTAATATAATTGCACTAAACAATGCATATTGAGTTATAACTCCTGCAATAGTTAACACAATTGTTATTAACCAAAATATATTTAACAAATTTGCAAAAATATAGTTAAACCACAATATTTTTTTATCTTGAATTGAATGAATACACTCATGTGCAATTGTTTGTACTCTCGTAAAATATTTTTTGTCTTTATTCAAAATAATTTTATCTGTTGCTATAAAGTAAAAACAATTTGTATTTTCTTGTTCTTCTATTTTTACTTTTTCATTATTTAATTTTTTTAGAATGTCTTTACATATATTTATATTATCTGGAAGTTTTTGCACTATATTATTTAGTTTCTCATTATTTGCTATTTTCATTATTATTTTTTTATTACTTCCTAACATAAGCTTTAAAATAACTATTGTAATTACTACTAATATAAAAATAATTAAACTTTCCATAAAACAAAATAGGGATATATCTAAAATATATCCCTTCCCCCTTATCTTTATCCTATAACATCTTTTATTGCTTCACTTATTATTTTATTTATATCTGTTACCATTACACTAAATCTCATTTCAGCTTCTAGATAATTTTTAGCAATTTCATTTTGATATAGTTCTGTATATAAATTTTGTAATTTTACACTTAGTTCATTTGCATTTGCCTCACCTTTTAGCATTGCTTTTTGAGTTTCTACTCTTAGTTTATCAAATTCATCAATTTTACTTTTTACTTCTGCATTAGATTCTATTTGTTGTTTTGAATTTTTATATGCTTTATATTCATCTGTTTGTTTTAACTCTGCTGCTAATTTATTTGCTGTATCGTAAATATTCATTCTCTAGCCTCCTAGTTTTAAGCATATGCATGTCTTTTCTTGAAGCTTAACAAGTTTGTAATCTCTCCTTGTGTATTTTTTGCTTTCTTTGTTTTCTTTGCTTTTTCTTGCTCCAATTCTCTTCTTTGTTTTTCTGCCATTGTTTGACATATTGCTTTTTGATATATAAAGTGAGTATCTTGTGCTATTTTGGTCCAGTTATATTGTGCTTTTACCTTCGCTTTTGCATTTCTTGAAACTTCTGCACATAAGCCAGGATTATATAATAGCTCTAATATTGAATCCGCAATTGAATTTGGATTGCCAGCATAACTCTTCATTCCATTTTCTCTATGTTGAACTATTTCGTTTAACCCTCCAACATCTGAAACTACTACTGGTGTTCCTGATAACATTCCCTCTAAAGCAACTACTCCAAATGGTTCATATGTACTTGGAAATACTGCTACATCTGCACATTTATACATCTTAGTTACTTGGTTTAAATTTAAGTAACCCGTAAAATACACTTTATTTTCTATTCCTAATCTTCTAACTTCATCTCTTAATTCGTCTATCATTCCGCCTTTTCCGGCTATTATTAATTTTGAATCATGATATCCATTTAATACTTTTGGCATTGCTGCTATTAAATTTTGAATTCCTTTTTCGTAAACTAATCTACCTACATAAAGAATTATTTTTTCATTATCTGCAGCATATTGTCTTCTAAAGTCGTAATCTCTTTCTACTCCATTATATAAATTTAAGTTAACTCCATTTGGTACTACATTTATCTTTTCGTATGGTAAACCAAATAACCTTTGTAACTCGTTTTTCATATAATTACTATTTACAATCACTTCTGTTGACTCATATGTTAACATCCATTCTGTATCATTTATATATCTTTGTACTTCGTCATGTATTCCAGAATTTCTTCCTGATTCAGTTGCGTGTATTGTTGCTATGATTGGTATTTTGAAAGAATCTTTTAAGGTTTTTGCTGCATATGCTACTAACCAATCATGAGCATGTATTACATCAAATGGGCCTTCTTTACTTATTAATTCTGTTGCTTTTGATATTAAATTAAAGTTTAATTGCATAATCCAATCTATAAAATTATTTGGATTAATCATATAGTTATTTACTCTATATACTTTAACACCATTATCATCTTCGCAGTCTTCTACATTTCCTTCCTTATATGTAACTACTGTTACCTCATGACCATCTTTTATAAGTCTATGAGATAAATCATGCACTACCCTTGCGATTCCCCCTACTACTCTTGGTGGATATTCCCATGTTAGCATTAATATTTTCATTTACATAAGCCCCTTTCGATATACATTTTCTTTAGTAATTTTTTTCTCCGCATACTAGTTTATATTGTATATAAAATTTTAATAATTGTAAATAACTTTTTTGTAAAATATTGAATTTTTTTGTAGTTTTTTTATAACGATTTTTTTCACTTTTTTATTTTGATTTTAATATAATTTACAAGATAATATTTTAATGTAAAAGTTCTTTATGCACATAAAGTTACTTTTTATATTTATGTAAACGTGGAGGTGTTTTTATGTGTGGAATTGTTGGATTTGTAAATTATAAAAAAGACATAAAAAATCCAATTTCTATTCTAAATAAAATGAACAATACTCTTACTAATAGAGGTCCTGATGAAGAAGGAAAATATATATCTTCCCCAGTTTATTTAGCTCATAAAAGATTAATTGTTATTGACCCTATAGGTGGAAAACAACCTATGCTTGCTACATATGATGAAAACGAATATTCTATCGTTTATAATGGGCAAATATACAATACTTCTGAATTACGAAATGTACTTATTGAAAATGGTTTTATTTTTAACACAACTTCTGATACAGAAGTCCTACTAAAAGCATTTATCTTTTATGGATACGATGTTGTTAAACATTTAAACGGTATATTTGCTTTTGCAATTTGGAATAAGAACAACGAAGAACTATTTTTGGCAAGAGATCATTTTGGAATAAAACCCTTATTTTATACTATAAAAAATGATAATTTAATTTTCGCTTCTGAAATAAAAGCTTTGTTTGAATTTCCTGGCATAGAAAAAGTGGTTGACCAGAATGGAATTTGTGAACTTTTTGGAATTGGCCCTGCTCATACAGCTGGTACTACTGTATTTAAAGATATATATGAATTAAAGCCTGCTAATTTTGCAATATTTAATAAGTATGGATTATTTGTTCATAGATATTGGAAATTTATAAGTAAACCACATGTAGATTCTTTTGAAGAGACTTGTATGAAAGTTAAATATTTATTAGAAGATAGTATAAAAAGACAGTTAGTATCTGATGTACCACTTTGCACATTTTTATCTGGTGGTTTAGATTCTAGCATAATTACTGCATATGCTAGTGACTATTGTAATAAAAATGGGCTACCTCCCCTTAATACATTTTCGGTAGATTATGTAGATAATGATAAAAATTTTGTTAAGAGTGATTTCCAGCCTAATTCTGATAATTATTATATAAATTTAATGGTTGAGAAATATAAAACTAACCACACAAATATTGTGTTAGATACACCTGATTTAGCCAAATATTTAGAAGATGCTATGATTGCACGAGATACTCCAGGTATGGCAGATGTTGACTCTTCTTTACTACTATTCTGTAAAAATGTTAAACCATATGCTACTGTTTCTTTAAGTGGTGAATGTGCTGATGAAATATTTGGTGGATATCCTTGGTTCTTTAGAGAAGATGCATTAAACAGTGGAACTTTCCCTTGGTCTATTGCACTTTCTGAAAGACAGCATCTTTTGAATACTAATATAGCTTCTAAAATTAATTTAAAAGATTATATTGATTTTAGATATAATGAAAGTTTGGCTGATGTAGAAATTTTAGATATTGATTCTAAAGAAACTGCCGAGAAAAGAAAAATCTCACATTTGACATTAAACTGGTTTATGCAAACTTTATTAGACAGATCTGATAGATGTTCTATGTATAATGGTTTTGAACTCCGTGTTCCTTTCTGCGATTATAGGCTAGCAGAATATGTTTGGAATATTCCTTGGGAAATAAAAGCATATAAAGGTCGTGAAAAAGGATTATTAAGATATATAATGAAAGATGTATTGCCTGCAGAAATTGTATATAGGAAAAAATCTCCTTATCCTAAAACACATAATCCAACATATTTAAAAGCTGTAAAAGATATGCTTACAGATATTATGAATGATAAAAATGCTCCTATTAATAATTTATTAAACAGAGATTATATATTAGAAATTTTGGAAACTAATGGGTCTGCTTTTACAAGACCTTGGTTTGGTCAATTGATGACAGGTCCACAATTAATGGCGTATTTATGTCAAGTTAACATGTGGCTTGAGAGGTATGAGCCTAGGATTGAAATATAATTTTTAGTATGAGGTTCCAAATTGGAACCTCACTTTCTATTTTATTAACGAATTTTCTTTAATCTCTCTATGTTTTCTTTTTTTTACAAAAACTCTTCACTATCTTTTAATTTTACATTTTTTACTTTCCTTATCCATTCGTCTTTTTCTGAATTATTTTTTAAATCATAAACATATACTGTAACATCTTGTATTTTTGTAATTTTATTTATTAAATCTTCGTCCCCATATGGCGACATGCCAAATATATCTAACTTTTCTATATCATCAAGTTTTGCATATAAATCTCCCATTCCACTTGATGGAAATAAATCATTTGCTGGGTAAAGCTTTTCATCTGGATATAAGCCTTCTCCAAAATGATTCTGTTTTGTATAATTTATTATTTCTGGCATTAGAACTATACTTCTTGCATCTATAAATATTTTATCGTATTCTATATATTCTTTATCAATTATTTCTTTATATTCTTCATTATATTTATATAGGAAGCTAGAACAAACCATTATTTTAGGACTACTTTCATATTTTCCTATGTGTAGTTTTCCGTGTAAATAAGTTATTTCTTTGTTTATATTAATATTATCATAATAGTTTAATGAAAAAATTTTATTGTAACTCTCTAAAGCAGAGATAAATTTAAAAGGAATTTTGGGTATATACACCTTACTGTCTTGTAAAAAAATACTTTCAATAGAAATATTAGCTAATATCTCTATTAATCTGTATCTATCATTTAGAGTAAAATTAGCTTTTTTCTGCTTTATATAACAAAAAACTTTTCCTGATAACCTTTCTATATTATCTTTTATTCCACATTCACTCTCTTCATAGAAATTAATATTATTTTCATCGCTCATAAACATCTTTGATAATAATTTAGCATTTTTATTTATTGCTTGCTCAAATCTATGAGCTATGCTTTTAGAATCAAAATTATTTTTTTCTAGCATATTGATACCATTTCCCATTAATATTGCTTTCATTTACTATCCTCCAAATTATTTATTTTTTGGTAAATTACTTTTTCTAGCCATTTTTTTATTTTCTGATTTTACTCTTCTTTCTAATTTTTTCAAATCTTCTGCTGGTTTTAAATTTTCAGGTTTTATTCCTCTTTTATTTAACATGTTTCTTACACTTAAGTTATTATCCACATGCTCATCAGTTATACTTTCTTCACCATACATATCTTTTTCAGTCACATTGTAATTTGTCATTTCTGTTGCTAGATTCTTTGCTGCAATTGTTAATGTTGGTAAAAAGTCTGCAAGAGGTCTATTTTCTTTTACTCCGTATTTTGTTTTCATCTGCATTGTATTTAATCCACCAAATAACGCCGAATCTCCTTTCGAACGAATTCTTGCAAATCCTAAATCATCTACTCCCCTCTCATAAATATTTTTAGATAACTGCTTTTCAGATTCTTTTAATTTTTCTCTTGCTTCCAATCGATTCATTAGTTTTATTCTGTCCTCAATTATTTCTTGTTTTCTAGTTTGTACTGCAAAATATGTTTGAGCAAACGCAATTTCTTCTTTTTTAGAATCTCCATTTTGGGCAATTAAATAACAAGCATACCTTGTTAGCATATAGTCTTCAACTTGTCTTTTTGCACCCTTTCCTAAGTCTATCATTTTGCTAACCTTAGCAAAATGATCACTTACACTTATACCAGCACTTTCACAAGATACCATAGCTTTATTTATTACCTCTAAAAAATTTCTCCACTGTGTATAACCTAATTGAATCTGTAAATCTCTTGCATACCAAAATTCTATATTGTCTTTTTCTTCAGTATTGATAATAGAATCAAACTTTTCTTTTAATTCTATCAGCTTGGATTTTTCAAATTCCATAACTATCACTTCCTTGCAGTATTTACTTATAATAACATATTTGTATGATTTATTGCCTCATTTTTTAGTACATCGATTACAATTTTTATGATATTACTGTATGATACATTTTAGAACATTTGTTTGCGATTGTCAAGTGCTTTTTCTAATATTTATTTTTATCTCTATCATTTAATTTCATAAGAAGTATCTTTTCCATAACTTCCTGAAAAGTTGGTCCATTCTTATTAAAAGTACGAATCACTTTATAATTATCTTTTGATTCCTTTTTTATATTTTGATTTTCGCTATTTTTGCTCATCATCATTTCTCCCTTTTATAATTAATTTTAGGTACTCACAATAAATATATTAGTTTTTATAAAAATGTAAGATTTATACTTTTTGAATTTTCTTACATGCTCTAGTGATATAACCTCGTGTCAATTTCTGACATCCAATGACAGGTCCACAATTAATGGCGTATTTATGTCAAGTTAACATGTGGCTAGAGAGGTATGAGCCTAGGATTGAAATATAATTTTTAGCTTGAGGTTCCAAATTGGAACCTCAAGTTTTCTTTACTTTCCCACTATCCTTATTTTTCAACCAAAAGAAAGAGTAGTAGATAATATTGTATCTACTACTCCTAGGTGTCGTCCGAAGACTTCCACCGCAATCCTTAAATATATTATAATATATATTAATTGCATGCAATATTTTTTATTTTTTTCTCAAAATTATTTTTACTTCTTCCTCTGTTAATTGAAAACAAAAATCCTCTGAAAATCTATTAATATTTCTTTTCATCGCTTTATTTATACTTTTAGTTGTAAACTGATATAACATTGCAGCATTACTAACTAACATTACTTGTTTTTCTTAAGTTTTTTAGTTTTATTATTTATATACAATTTTTGAAATTTCTGACCAAATCATATTTGGTGGTGCAATAATAAAATCTTTATTTCCGGCTAAAGTATTAGCCTTAATCAAAGTATAATCTTGATAGCTATATTCTACTGTTCCACCATCTGAATAAAATCCTCTTCTACATATACCATATTTACTATCTATCTCCGCCTGTTCCAAAATTTCATCTATAGGAATATATTTTGCCTCTATTGCTTCTGAAAAATCTTTTGGCTCTTCATTATTCTTTGCAATAGTTACATTGCCACCAACCACATAAATATCAAACTCTTCTTCTGAATTTATTTTATCTACTCCCGTATCTTTTCTTTGTATATAATAAATATGGTTGTTTTCGATATAATCAGTACTTTTTAACTCGTATTCAAATAATTCTACTTCATCTTCTACTTCGCTTGACCTAACAGATTTTTTTAATATAATCTTTATTACATTTCCTTCTTTTACAAATTTTCTTTCCATTTTATAAGGTTGCATTAAATATTCTTCATTTACAATTCCTTGTGATGAAAATCTATCATTACTATAATCTGTCTTTACAAGTAATTTCCTATTTTTATAATTTTCCTCATAATTTCCTTGTATAGGCACATATGTTAGTTCTTTTGTAATAATATTACCTTCTATAGTATATAAATTAACTTTTAATGATATTTCATTCTCATATAAAACATTATTTACATTTTCAATAAATTCATCTAATTTTTCCAAGTTATATACTTTATCATTTGAAATTGTTATAGAATCGTCTTCTACCACATTTCCGCGTTACATTAGATATTTTGTTTACATCAACCTCTTCTTTTTGTATAATAGAAACCCATGCTAACAATAATAAAATAATTAATATTAGTACTAAAATTACTTTTTTCATAATATCACCTTTTCTCTTTTATTATTTAGACAATTTCTTTTTTAATTTTATTTGTCTTTTTATTAAAAAAATCGAAAAGGTTACAACAAATATAATAGTTGTTATAATAATACCCAATGATACTATATTATTTGTTGAACTTTCTGCTGCTCCTGTAGCTTGAGCTGTAATTTCTATAGTGTCATTTTTTCCTGTATAACTGTCCGCTCTGTTATATTCCTCTTGTGGTTCTGTACTTTGGTTTATTGATTTATTATCAGCTGTGTTTTTTTCGTCTATTGCGACCTCATCTTTTTCCTTAACAGAATCATTTTCTTCTGGTTCAGCTTCATTTCGCTCTGTTAAACCTCTTGTTTTAATATATAAAAATGCTCCTACAAAAATAGTTATCACATTACCCAATAACAATTTTAAAGTATTCAAGGATTTATAATAATGCCATTGAACAGCTGGAATTTTCATATCCAATATATTAGCTATCTCTCTAAATGACAGGTTGCTAATTATTTTTAATGATAATATTTCTTGCTGTTTTGGCGGTAAATTTTCTATTAACTTATTAAAATATTCTTTATCTAACACTTTTTCTATTTCTGTGTCATTATCTGTGATTTCATATAAACTTTCATAATTTTTTTCTTTTGAATGTTTTTTTATGTAATTAATAGTTTCATTTTTTGCAACTGAATATAACCAACTTAAATGTGATTTAGTTGGTAATTTTTCGTTATCTAATTTAAATATTTTAACAAATACATTTTGTAGTACATCTTCTGTTTCATCTGTATTTTTTAATATACTATATATAACACCATATACTAGTTTTGAATAATTTTTATATAATTCTTCTATTCCTAATTTTCTATTTGTTTTTAATAGTTCAAAAATTTCCTCTTCTTTTTTCATAATTCCTCCTGTCATTTAGACAGTTAATACTAATGTTTTTGTTAGTGTTTTTATAAATTTTCTATCATTTTTTTAATTTGTGTATCATCTTTTGCTGAAACATTATTTGTATTTAATGAATATATATAATCTTTTTTACTATTAAAGTCTGCATTTAAAAATTTGAATATCAAGTTTGCAGTATCTAATGCATGTTTAGGTTCTCCACTACCTCCACCTGTTAATACCAAAATTCCTCTTTTTTTCTTAAATACGTGTGTTATATCTAAAAAGTATTTATTACTCCAAATGTAATTTAATCTTGTTAATAAAGAAAACATTGGTGGAGTTACATTATACATATACACAGGTGATGCTACTACTAATGTATCATAATCGTCTTTATATATTTTCTCCATATCATCTTTAATAGCACATCCTTTGTTTTTCCAACAATATCTACAGTCTACACATGGGCTAATTTTAGCATCATATAAAAATATCTCTTCTATATCACCAATTAGCTTCTTTTTTATCTCATTTACTATATATGCTGTATCACCATTTTTATGTGGTGAACTATTTAAAATTAATGTTTTCATACTCCAACCTCATTTAATTCTTTTAAATTTGTTATTCTGCTGTATTTATTAAATTGCCTATAATTATTAGCCCTATCCATTAAAATTGGGCTTAACTTCTTTTTTACTGCAACAACTAATAAATCAGGATTATCATCAACAAATATAGCTTCATTTTCTTTTATATTAAATTCATTTATTGGTCTGTCAAAAAATTTTCCGTCCTTTTTTAATTCACAATATTCAGAAGAAATATATATCTTAGTAAAGAAATCATATATATTCCACCTTTTTAAAATATTATAAACACATGGCCAATTGTCTGATAATAATATTAATGTATGCTCTTTACTTGCATCACTTAAAAAATCATATACATCATCATACATAACATATTTATCTTCGTTATATACAAAATCTCGTGCTAATTTTTCAGCTTGCTCTTTAGGATTTCCATCTATATGTAATTCATTTATTATATTATAATAAAACTCTTTAAATGCTTCATATTCTTCTTCTCTTGTTGTCATCTTTACAGATATAAGCGCATTATATTTATTAAATAGAAATTTTAATTTTTTTAAATCTATTTTTTCTGTTTCTAATATTTCAAAAAAATTTGGTGTTATAAACCATTCTCCTGTTTTTGGTTTTCCTAATACTAATCCAAAGTCCAAAATTATATACTTTTGTTGCTTAACCATTATTCCTCCATAATCTATTTATTCAATTTATCATACATTAAATATGAATAACCTTTTAAGTTTCTTCTTGTTATATCTAAATTTAATTCTTTTACAAAATTTAATAATAATTGATTTGCTTCATTTATTGGAATATTTTTATCATATACTTCTATTTCCACAAAATATCCTAAATCTTTAACTTTATCTAGTGATATTTCAAATAAGTTCTTATATATGAAGCTATCTCGTTCTTTTATTAAATCACATACTTTGTTTATGCGTACACCTTTTAATATATTAATTGTATCATCTAAATTAGATACTTCTGTCTCATATTCTACAATATGAATATCTTCTTCATCATTTCCCATATATATTTTTTTATAGCATAAAATATATTTGTCTTTTTGTATTCTTATTCTAATACATTCGTCATCAATATCTCCACCAAAAAACGCTGGATTTTCTGGCGAGAAATATATGTCATGTTGTTTTTTATTTGTGTGTTTATTATTTTCTTGTTTAAAATAATCAAATAATTTTTTATATTGTTCTTCTTCTATTTCTAATTTTATCTCTATTTCTATACTTGAACTGTTTTTCTTTTTTATTAACCTTTCGCCTTGTAAGAGTTCATTAATGGTAACACCTAATATTTGTGATATATCTGTAAACAATGATAAATCAGGCATATATTTTCCTGTTTCCCATCTAGATACAGTTTTACTTGTTACTCCTAATTTTTCTGCGAGTTCTGCTTGTTTTAACTTCTTTTCCTTTCTTAGTTCGCCTATAAATTTTCCTATTTTTGCTTGATCCATATTTTCACTCCTTTTGGGTTTATTTCATATATTGTATTAGCTAAGTTTAATTATTGTAAACCCCACAAATAGCGATTACCTATTAATATCTTGTGCTAATTTTTTTAGTGCTATTTTTCTACTACTAATATTGTTCTTCTCTTCTGTTTCTAATTCTGCTAATGTTCTTCCATCTTCTAATTCAAATATTTCGTCAAACCCAAATCCGTTATTTCCTCTTGGAGCTTCCGCTATATATCCATTTAGTATTCCCTTATATATTTTTTCATTTCCTTGTGAATCTATATATGCAATAAATGTTATAAATTGAACTGTTCGTTTAGCTTTTGGAATACCTTCTAATCTTTTTATTAAATAATTATTTCTTTCTTCTTGTGTTGCATTTTCGCCTAAAAATCTTGCAGTTTTAACACCTGGGAATCCATCCAATTCTTCAATGCAAATTCCACTATCATCTGCAATACATGCAGTATTAGTTAAGCTATAAATTTTTCTTGCTTTTATTAATGCATTAGTCTCGAATGTTTCCCCAGTTTCTTCTATTTCTATATTTATATTCATTTCTTTTAGTGTTTTTATATCTTCATTTTTAAGTATCTTTTTAATCTCTTTTACTTTTCCTTTATTATTTGTCGCTAAAATAATCATCATATTTCTCCTGTCGGGATTCTAGTAGCGTCCTCAAATCCCCTTGCTAAATTTCTATATATTCATTTCCACAATGTTTTATAAATTTTATTAAATTATCATATTTTATAGATATTGTTGCAGTGTTTCTATTTGGATGAATTAATACTTTATTATTTTTTAGTCCTTTATCTAGTACAACTGTCACCTTTTGTTCATTATCATTTATTATTCCAAGTGGTGTTACTGAACCTGGAGTTAAGCCTAAATATTCTTGTAAATCGTTTTCGTTTGCAAAAGATAATCTTTTACTATTAATTTTTTCTGGTAAAGTTTTTAAATCTGCTCTTTTGTTATCTGGTAAAGTATACAAAAATAGGTTTTTCTTTGCATCTTTTAAAAAGAGATTCTTGCACCCTATTCCTTCCATTTCTAAAAAAACATCTTGTAAATCATCTACTGTATACACAGCTTTATGTTCTTGTATCTCATATTCTATATCTAATTCTTTTAAAACTTCCAAAATGTCCACAAAATCATCTCCTTTTGTTTAGCCTAAAATATCATAAAACATAAAAAAAATCTAGTATATCTAGATTTCTTTTACGTCATCTTCAATTAAATAACACATTTCTTCGTGTGCATCTATATTTTCGTTAATTTTATTTGTGTCTAATTTTATATATTTTATAATTCCATTTGCAAGTACATTTCCTTCTAAATCTAAGATTTTAGAGTCCACTACAAAAAATTTACTATTTTCTTTTATAAGTATTCCTTTTCCTATTAGTTCTGTATTATATGGTACTGGTTTTCTATATTTTGTATCTAATGACATTGTAACACCAAAATCTTGCTCAGCGCCTTTCTTATATGCCCACAACGCTCTTAATCCCATCTCGTCAAGCATTGCAGTAATTAACCCACCATGTACTCTTCCCGGATAACTTTGATGCTCCTCTCTATATCTAAATTTTGTCATTACACTACTATCTTCCATATTATAAAATTGTGCATGTAACCCATATTTATTATCCATTCCACATATTGCACACATTTTACTATTTCTTTGTTTACTTACTACTTTCATTTTTCTACCTCCTAAATGGTGGGATTTAGGGACATTCCTTTTTTCCCTCTTTATATAATTTAAACAAAAAAGGACTCCCCCTAATCCTTATCCATTATAAAACTCGTTGCTTAAATATTTTTCTATTATCCTTTTGGTTGGTTCACATGTATTTTCTGGCATATTGCTTATATCAAACCACTCATATTTAATCAGTTCTTCTGTATTTGGCAAACTAATTGTACCACTATAATCTTCTGCAAGCAAATCAAATGTTGCAAATTGTGCATAGCTATTTACATCATTTTGTACACAAATAACTTTTATTTTACTTACATCTAAATTACATTCTTGTTTAGTCTTTCTAATTCCAGCCTCTTCTATCGTTTCTCCAAATTTTACTTTTCCACTTGGAAGCGTCCATGTACCTTCTAACCTCATGTCTGAATCTGCTTTTTTTACATCATCATTTCTAAGTAACATTAGTATTTTGTTTTCTTTATTTTTAATTATTATTCCTACTCCAATACCTATTTTTTCCATCTTTTCTCCTCTCTTACTTTGCTATATATATTTTAACAAAGACAATTTGAGATTTCAATTATATCATCTTAAAGTATGTCAATAAATTTTTCATTAAAAAAGCTTTTGGTGACGTGAGCACACGCCACCATGCTTTTAGATAAAGTAGACTTTGTCCACTCCGACCTGCAACAGGCCTTTTGCATATTGTTGCTGCAGGTAGGAATCCTTTTGCAGTAGCTTCCTATCCACAAGAAGCACCGATTCGATGCTTCCGGAAATTGAAGCAACCTCTAGGAATCCTAACCTAATTTCCAGGTTTCTGAAGTTTCTGTCGACCACAGCAATCCCTTTCGCGAGAGCACTCTTCACTCTTCTGTAAAAGAGGTTATTAGTTTCCAGTTGAAACGCTTGCCAGTCTTCGATAGCTTCGTCAGCCTGTACTTCTGCAGCAATTGCGGAATAATCTACCATCCAGACTTTTTTACGGACTACCAAATTTCTAATTTTTTTACTATCTTCCAGTCCGATTAGTAAAACTAACCGATTCCCTTCAGATAATTTTCTGAAATTAGGTCTTCCCTTAAAAAATCCACGATAGATTTTTCCTTGCTTGCGTGCTACAGGATACTCAAGCATTGTGCTCATTTGAGCCTCTAACTGCTTATTCATCTTTCAACCTCCTTGAAATTTATTCACTTTTTATTATACCATTTTCTGCAAGTTACCTCAACCATTTATAATATCTTTTATAACTTCTCCAGCCATAATTAGACCTGCTACAGAAGGTACAAAAGATATACTTGCAGGTGTTTTATAGTCACCATCATTTGGTTTTATTGGTTCTTCCTTTGAATATACTACCTTTAATTTTTTTATACCTCTTGAACGTAATTCTTTTCTCATTACTTTTGCAAGTGGACATACAGAAGTTTTATAAATATCTACTACTTCAAATTTTGTTGAATCTAATTTATTTCCTGTTCCCATCGCAGAAATTATAGGAATATTAAGTTCATTAGCTTTACATACTAATTCAATTTTTCCAGTTACTGTGTCTATTGCATCTACTATATAGTCTAAAGAATTATCTAACAGTTTGCTTCCTGGCATAAAAAATTCTGTGGAAACATCTACTTCTACTTCCGGATTTATACTTAAAATTCTTTCTTTCATAACATCTACTTTATTTCTTCCAACGGTATTAACATTTGCATGTATTTGTCTATTTATATTAGTAATATCTATTGTGTCATTATCAACTAATAGAAATTTTCCTATACCTGCTCTTGCTAAGCCTTCTACTACAAAAGAACCTACTCCTCCAATTCCAAATACTGCAACTTTTGATTTATTCAATTTTTCTAAATTTTCTTTTCCTATTAATCTTTCTTCTCTACTAAACCCTTCGTACATTTTTCCTCCTAAATATAAAAACTAGACTAATTATACATCTTATTATAAATTATTAAAAGATGCACTTTAAATTGTGCATCCTTTAACTATAACATTATTTCATTTTTTCTTTTATTTTCATTAATGTGTTTAGTGCATCTATAGGTGTTAAGGTATTTAAATCAATCTTATCAAGTTCTTGTGCTATTTCTGCTAACTTGTAATTATATAAATCTAGTTGACCAGCTTGAACCTGTTTATTTTCTTTTTCCATTTTCTTGCTACCTAAAATGCTTTTTCTTTCTAAGCTTCTTAATATTTCATTTGCTCTTTTTAATACTTCTTTTGGAACACCTGCAAGCCTTGCAACATGAACACCATAGCTTTCATCTGTTCCGCCCCTTACAATCTTTCTTAAAAAGATTACATCTTCTCCTTTTTCCTTAACTGCTATAGAATAATTTTTTACACCTTCTAGTTTATCTTCTAATTCTATAAGTTCATGGTAATGTGTTGCAAATAATGTTTTTGCCCCACATTTTGTTTTATCAGAAATATATTCAGCAACTGCCCATGCAATTGATAATCCATCATATGTTGATGTTCCTCTTCCTATTTCGTCTAATATTACTAAACTATTTTTAGTAGCTTCTTTTAAGATATCTGCAACTTCCATCATTTCAACCATAAATGTACTTTGACCCATACTTAAATCATCTGATGCACCAACTCTTGTAAATATTTTATCTACGACACCTATATGTGCTTCTGTAGCTGGAACAAAACTTCCTATTTGTGCCATCAAAGTGATTAGTGCAACTTGCCTCATGTATGTAGATTTACCAGCCATATTAGGTCCTGTTATAATTGATAACCTGTTGTCATCATTATCCATATATGTATCATTATCAATAAAACTTCCTGTAGGAAGCATTTTTTCGATTACTGGATGTCTTCCTTCTTTTATTTCTATTTTTCCACCATTGTCAACTATTGGCATACAATAATTCATATCCTCTGCAACAGTTGCAAATGAAGCTAATACATCTAGAGTTGCAATTATCATTGCTGATTTTTGAAGTCTTTTTACATTTTTAGCAATTTCTTGTCTTATCTTAGTAAAAGCCTCATATTCTAGGTTAATAACTTTATCCTCTGCTCCTAAAATTTGATTTTCTAATTCTTTTAATTCTTCTGTTATATATCTTTCACAATTTGTTAATGTTTGTTTTCTTATATATCTATCTGGAACAAGACTTAAATTTGATTTTGTAACTTCTAAATAATATCCAAAAACTTTATTAAAACCAACTTTTAGATTTTTAATTCCTGTTTTTTCTTTTTCTGTTGCCTCTAGTTGAATTAGCCAATTTTTTCCTTCTGTTGTAGCGGTTTTCAATTTATCAATTTCTTCATTATATCCTAGTTTTATTAACCCCCCTTCTTTTACTGTCATTGGTGGATCTTCTACTATTGATTTTTCTATTAGCTCATAAATATCTTTTAACTCATCTAAGTTATTATAAAGGTCTTGCAACATTGTTGAAGTTGTATTTTGCAATACTTCTTTTACTTCTGGTAATTTTGATAAAGAATTTTTTAAAGATATCATATCTCTACCATTTGCATTACCATATGATATTTTTCCTGCTAATCTTTCAATATCATAAACCTTTTTTAGGCTTTCTATAATATCTCCTCTAAGCATTACATTTTCTTTTAGTTCTTTTACCGCATTTAATCTCTTATTAATTTCATTAACATCTATTAAGGGATCATTTATCCATCTTCTTAAATGTCTTCCTCCCATTGATGTAGAAGTTTTGTCTAATACCCATAAAAGAGTACCTTTTTTGCTTTTATCTCTCATTTTTTCTGTAAGTTCTAGATTTCTTCTTGCATTAATATCTAATGACATATATCTAGTGGTATTGTACATAATTATTTTGTTAATATGTTCTAAGCTTGTTTTTTGTGTTTGTTTTAAGTACTCTACTAGTGCATTTATACTTGCAACAGAAAAAAGTCTTTTATCTATATCTTTTATAGGATTATCATCATTATCAACTAAATTGTAGTTTTCTACTATTGTATTTATATCTTCTGAAAAGAATTTATCGTTAAATCTTGTAAAATATATTTCAAATCTTTCCTTAATTTTGCCTATTTCTTCTTTGCTATCATACATCATGCTATTTACAACTAATTCTGCAGGTGAATATCTTGCGATTTCGTCTAAGACTAAAGGAAAGTTATTGTTTTCTTTTATCTCTGTACTGTAAAAGTCTCCTGTAGTTACATCACATACAGCAATTCCATAATATATTCCTTTTTTTACTATTGACATTATATAATTATTTTTCTTTTCTTCTAGCATATTAGATTCTATTACTGTACCTGGTGTAACAACACGAATAACCCCTCTTTTTACAATTCCTTTTGCTGTTTTTGGATCTTCTAATTGTTCACATATTGCAACTTTATATCCTTTTGCAATTAGTTTTGAAATATAAATTTCTGCAGCATGGTGTGGAACACCACACATTGGTGCTCTTTCTGCTTGTCCACAATCCTTTCCTGTTAAAGTTAGTTCTAGTTCTCTTGATACTGTTATTGCGTCATCAAAGAACATTTCGTAAAAATCTCCTAGCCTATAAAAAAGGATACAGTCTTTATATTCTTCTTTTGTCTCAAGATATCTTTGCATCATTGGTGAATATTCTGCCATTTATATATTCCTTACCTTTCTTTTTTATCCTAATTCTATTAATTTATCTTTTGTTACTACTATTTTCTTGACTCGTCATCTTGCTCGTCTTTTCCTGTTAACTTTTCATATGCTTCTACAGTTTTTCCTGCTCTTCTTATTGTACTGATAGATACACCTAACTCTCCAGCAGCCTCTTTTATGGTTGGAGCATGTAATTGTTCGACTTGCTCTAATAAACTTTTAGCCTTTTCATATTTTTTCTCAGCTTCTGTTTTTGGATTACTTATTATTACTTCACCTTCATCATAATTTTCTAAAGTAGTCTGAATTAAAATTCTTTCTAAGGGTTCAAATAAAGATGTATCATATTTAGCATTAGCTTTTTGCATTTTTCTTTTTGCCAATTCCTTTGCTATTTCATATATTGGTTTATACTCTTCATCATTTTCTAGTTTAGCTAATTCTCTACTTATCGTTCTTGGAGGTATTCCGTATTTAGTTGCCATATCTGTTTGACTTGCTTCTTCTGAAATCATTTCTATTAATAAAGCCTTAAAATTTATATGTGAATAATCTGGATGTCTTCTTGCTTCATATTCTATATATTCTCTTTTTAATTCATCATTATTGGATGAATTAATATATTCAACAATATTTTCTTTAAATGTTTGTAAATCTATCTTTTCCCCTTTCTTTAGATACAAAGATTTTGCTTCGTTTAAAGTTGGTATGTTTCCAGTTAATAAGCCTTTTATAATTGTACTTAGTCTTTTTTCATCAATCGCTTTTTTCTGAAGCTCGCTTTTATTATATGATAATACTCTTTCTAATTTTTCCCTTTGTTCACTTCCCTCTGGGAAGATTTGTTTACACATTGTAACAAAAGTATTTCTATTAATACCATATTGTTTTTCGCAATCTCTTATAGATTTTCCACTAATTACATCGTTAAACATTGCTTCAAATTCATCCATCATTTCTACCCTCCAATTATACATCCTTTCAAATACCACATATGTTCAGAAACAATCTTTAAGTCTATTATTTTATTTATTAAATCTTTATCTCCTTCAAATATAACAACTTTATTGCTATCTGTTCTTCCTGTTAGCATATTTGGATTGTTTTTGCTTGTTCCTTCTACTAAAACTTTTTGAATTGTTCCAACATATTTTTGGTTATTTTCTTCAATTTGACTTTCTACTAATTCTTTTAATCTATCAAATCTTTTGTGTTTTATCTCTTCTGGAACTTGGTTTGGCATTTTGTCACCAGGAGTTCCAACTCTTCTTGAATATATAAACATATATACTTGTTCGAATTTTACTTTTCTTACTATATCTAATGTATCTTCAAATTCTTCATCAGTTTCTCCTGGGAATCCAACAATAATATCTGTTGATAGTGTTAAATTTGGTATTCTATTTTTCATTTTTTCTACTAAATTTAGATATTGCTCTTTAGTATATTTTCTATTCATTTCTTTTAATACTTTAGTATTTCCAGATTGTAATGGTAAATGTATTAATTTACAAACTTTGTCACAATCTGCTATTGCTTCTATTACATCATCTGTAAAATCTTTTGGATGTGGTGAAACAAATCTTATTCTTTCAATTCCATCAATTTTATTTATTGCTCTTAGTAATGTAGCAAAAGAGTTCACACCTTCATAAGCTTCAAATTCTATATTTTTCTCTTTTTCTACTCTTAAATATGAATTAACATTTTGACCTAATAGAGTAATTTCTTTATATCCTTCTTTTGCAAGTTCTTTTACTTCATTAATTATGTCTTTGGGCATTCTACTTCTTTCTCTTCCACGTACATATGGAACAATACAATATGTGCAAAAATTATTACACCCATTCATTATTGTTACAGAAGCTTTTATATTGCTATCTCTTTTTATTGGTAAGCCTTCGAAAATCTCACCATCTATATCTATAACATCTTTTACTTTTTCTCTTGTTTTTAATGCCTTAAATAAATCTTCTGGAAATCTATATAATGTATGTGTTCCAAATACTACATCTACAAATGGATAACTTTGTTTTATTTTGTCTGTAATATGTTTTTCTTGCATCATACAACCACCAATGGCAATAATTGTTCCATTGGCTTCTTTTATTCTTTTTAATTCACCTAGTTTTCCAAAAAGCTTATCTTCTGCATTTTCTCTTACACAGCATGTATTGAATAAGGCTATATCTGATTCTTCAAATTTCTCTGTTCTAGTATATCCCATTTCTTCTAGCATTCCACATAATTTTTCAGAATCATTTTCATTTAATTGACATCCCATTGTTAAAATGCAATATTTTAAATTTTTATTGTTTTTATTTAAATTCTTAATTTCATCTATATATTTTCTTTGCTCTTTTACTTTTTCCACGTTAAATCCTCCTATTGCCCCTATATTCTATATTATTTTCTAAGTTTTTTCAAGTGATTTTACGTTCAAGTTTATCCATAAGTAAACATTTCCATAAAAAAACAAACTGTGGATTGAAAATATTAATTTTCCCCACAGTTATAAATAATTCCCGCCTATTTCTTACACAAGAAAAAAGAAAATTATAAATCGTTATAATTTTCTTATATATCTTATTGAATTCCATATTTCTTTTTAAATTTATCTGCTCTACCACCTGTTGTATCTTTTCTTAAATTACCTGTCCAGAATGGATGACATTTTGAGCAAACATCTACTTTTATAGATTCTTTTGTTGAGTTTGTTTCTATTACATTACCACAAGCACATGTAATTGTTGCAGCAGTATATTTTGGATGTATTCCTTCTTTCATTTATGTTCACCTCTTCCTTTTCTTCGTAAAATGCTGTATATTATCATAACACATATTTATTTATTTTTCAATACCTAAATTCTTTTTTATTTAATTTACTTCATTTGTTGTTTGTTCTTGTTCTAGAATATATTGCCCAGATGTTTCTAGCTCTTCTTTTAAAGATGTCTTATTTACTAGTTTAAAGGTTATATTAAACAAACAAGCTATTATTAATATGATTAATCCAATTCTTTTCCAATATTTAGCTAGCATTTGGACCTCTCCTTCTTTCTTGAACTCATAGTTCTATTATACTATATTTTATTTTTTTGTCAATATTTTTAATGTTTATCGTATGTTTTGGTATTTTTTTGTTCATTTCGTGTAAAAATATTATAAAACATTTTTTACTTCGAGAGGATTGAATTTATATGAAAAAGAAGATAATACTATTTTTTCTTATTTTATTTACAACAATTTGTTTTTCTGGCTGTAGTAAAGAAGATGATACTAAAACAGAAGTTAATACTGTAGAAGTCAATAGAACATCTACTGACATAAGTAATTTAAATGATATATCAAATAATACAATTAATAATAATATTGTTTCTACTAATAAAGCTGATAATACATCTAATTCCTCTAGCTCAAAAGTTTCAAATAAATCCGAGGAATTGTTAGCACAATTTTCTACTAGAATATACTCTACAGATTCTGCTAGACAAAATAATTTAGAAATAACATCTAAGAAATTAAATGGAACAGTTGTAAAGCCTAATGAGACATTTTCCTTTACCAAAACAGTTGGTCCTTCCACTGCTGCCAAAGGATATGAAGAAGCTGATATTTATGATTCAAACGGAAACAAAATAAAAGGATATGGTGGTGGAAATTGCCAAATAAGTTCCACTCTTTATAATGCTGTTGAAAAGGTTTCTTCATTAAAAGTTGTAGAAAAACACGAACATAGCAATACAGTGCCTTATGTAAAAGAAGGACATGACGCTGCAGTAGCATATGGCAGTGTTGATTTTAAATTTAAAAACACGAATAATTTTAGTATAAAAATTTTAGTCGAAACTTCTAAAAAATATGTAGTAGTAAAATTAATGAAAATTTAATTCATATATTCCCTCTTTTAGCATATATTTTAGGAAAAGGAGGGGATTAAAATAAGAAAATTTGTTTATAAACTTTTTATTTCTATAGTTATTTTTAGTTTAATATTAACCCCAATTTCTTGTTTTGCATATACTGATTCTTCATATGTTTGGTCTTCGCCAGAAATCCTAACAAGTGTTAATGCTGATAATCAATCACAATTAGCACAAAATAGTCTAAATCTCACTTGTGGAAGTGCTATATTAATTGAGCAATCAACTGGCAAAATATTATATGAACACAATATACATGAACAATTACGCCCTGCAAGTGTTACAAAAATAATGACTGTTCTATTAATTATGGAAGCAATAGATTCTGGAAGATTAAGTTATACAGACCAAATACCATGTAGCGAAAATGCAAGTTCAATGGGTGGTTCACAAATATGGCTTGATACGAAAGAAACTTTAAGTGTAGACGAAATGTTAAAAGCTATATGTGTTGTTTCTGCAAATGATTGTACTGTTGCAATGGCAGAATATTTGGCTGGTTCTGAAGAAAATTTTGTAGCACAAATGAATGCAAAAGCAAAAGAACTTGGAATGAATGATACTACTTTTAAAAATTGTCATGGTATAGATGAAGATGGGCATGTATCTTCTAGTTATGATATTGCTCTTATGTCTCGTGAACTTTTAGAAAAACATCCTGATATAACAAAATATACAACGATATATATGGATTCTTTACGTGATGGAAAATCTGAATTAGTTAATACAAATAAATTAGTTAGAAATTATAGAGGTGCTACTGGTCTAAAAACGGGTTCTACATCTCTTGCATTATATAATTTGTCTGCGTCTGCAACTCGTGATGGTTTATCTTTAATTGCTGTAATAATGAAGGCTCCTACTACTAAAGATAGATTTGCCGAGGCAACTAAATTATTAGATTATGGTTTTTCAAATTATTCTTATAAAACTTTTGCCCAAAAAGGTGATACTATAAAAGAAATTCCAATATCCAAAGGCGTTTCTTCATCTGTTTCTGCAGTACTTTCTAGCGATGCAGGTGTACTTTTAAAAAAAGGTGAAGAAAGTAATATAGTACAAAATGTAAATCTACCTGAAGAAATAACAGCTCCAATTAATGAAGGTGATAAATTAGGAGAAATTTCTTATTCTTTAAATGGCGAAATAATTGCAAAAATTGATATAGTGGCAAAAAATAGTGTAGCAAAAATAGATTTACCACACATGTTGCAATATGTTTTTAATTCGTGGATTAGTTAAAAATAGACTTAGTTTTAAGCATATAAGAATAGGGAAAAAAGGAACGTCCCCAACTCCCTATTCTTCTTGTTTTATTTTCCCTGTTTTGTATGCTTCTAATAACTTGTTTAAATCTTGAATTTGTCCTTCTAATTTTTTACCTATATCTGTATCTGCAATCTTTTTACGTTCAACCTTTTCTACGATTTGTTTCGTAGAATGTATATCTGTTTCATTTATAATTGCATCTTCTGTAGATGTAAATGGTTCATGTGCAGTAAGTAACAACCCATATGAATTATAAATTAAAGTATATCCTGCGATACCAGTAGTTTTTTGATAAGGTTTAGATAGTCCTCCATCAATTATCAGTAGTTTTCCGTTTGCTTTTATTGGGCTTTCTCCATCTTTTAGTTTTACTGGCATATGTCCTCCAATAATTCTCCCCTCTTCTTTATTTATCCCAAATTCTTTTAATATGCTCTTACAAACTTTTTCGTCTTGTGCAAATTCATAAAATGGATTCTTTATCTCTTTTCTTAAATTTTTATCTTCTAAAAAATATCTTTCAAATGTTTTCATTGCATTTTTACAAAATATTGGCGAATATTTACCACACCATAGGTACCACATAAAATCCATTGCATTCGTTTTTTCTTCACCTTCGTCTAAGTAAAAAGCTTTACGAGCAATTTCATCTATATAATCTAAATATTCCTTACCTTTTAACTTTTTATTTTCAAATTCTACTTCTACTAGCTCTCCCAGGTCATTCATTGGAACACAACCATGAATTAATAAATTTTGATTATATATTTTATAAATACTACCTTTGGTATATAAAAAGTTTATATGCTTTTGCAATTTCTCGCTATTCTTAAAACTTTTTACTAATTTTTCTACAACTTCTTTTTCTTTTGCTGATAATTCATATGGTGAATCTTCATCTATAGTTGGAAATTCTGTATCTAGTAACTTATACGTATAGCCATTAATATCTATAGTTCCATCTTCAAAATTTATTTTATCTAGCAATAATCTATCTTCCATTTCATATTCTGGATGTCTTTTAATTATTTCTGCCTCTAACTTAAACTGCATAATTGCCGCTGCCTTTTCCATTTTCCCCATAAGTTCTATATCTAAACCTTTTTCGAACTCTTCTGTGTGTGAATGAAATATAGGTTCAACTTTATTAGTATATTGCTCCTTAGCAAACTCTGTCATCTTTCTTATATTTATTCCATAGCCCTCTTCTAAAATTGATAGATTACCATATCTTGCGCATATTCTTATTACATTCATTATACAAGCTGCATTTCCACATGCTGCTCCCATCCAAACAATATCATGATTCCCCCATTCTATATCTATTGAATGATATTTCATAAGTTTATCTATAATAATATCTGGACCTGGTCCCCTGTCATAAATATCTCCTATAATATGCAGATGGTCTATTGATAATTGCTGGATTAGTTTTGATATTTCTATTATAAAAGCTTCTGCTCTTCCCAATTTTATTATAGATTCTATTATTTGTGTATAATATGTTTCTTTATCTTCTGATTCCATACTTCCGTGCAATAGCTCATCAATAATATATTCGTATCCTTTTGGCATTGCTTTTCTAACTTTTGACCTACTATATTTTGACGCTACCACTTTGCATAGTTTTATTAACCTATATAAAGTAATCTTATAATATTCATATAAATTATCCTTATTTTCTTCTTTTAATAATTTTAATTTTTCCTCCGGATAATAAATTAATGTTGCAAATTTCCTTCTTTCGCTACTTGTCATTGTATATTCAAAATTCTCATCAATTTTTGTTTTTATAACTCCAGAAGCATTTTTTAAAATGTGTAAAAATGATTCATATTCCCCATGTAAATCACTTAAAAAATGCTCTGTGCTTTTGGGTAAATTTTGAATTGCTTTTAAATTAATTATTTCTGTACACACTTCTTGTATTGTCGGAAATTTTTCCGCTAGTAATTTTAAATATTTTAATTCCTGTTGTTCCATATTAATTCACCTAATTCTTTTTATATAGCTTTACTAAATTTTAATTACGCTAAAATTTTATCATATCTTCTTTTTTTGTCAAATTTATTACCTTTTCATAATAACGCAATAAAGCGAACTTATATAATAGCTCGCTTTTTTAATCATCTTCTATTTCTTCTGATGTAATTGTTGTTTCATACTCAAATGGTCTTTTTACCTTTACTATTTTCTCTTTCTTAGTATTTACTTTTTCTTCTTTCTTTGTACATTTATTAATTAAATTATTAGCCTTTTCCATTATATCTGGAACATAATCTAATAATTTATCAACTGATGAAGAATGTTCTATAGGTAATAATTTTACATTTTCATTTTGTACTACTAAAAATGCTATTGGACTTATATTTACTGCGGCACCACTGCCTCCTCCAAATGGCAATTTATATTCTATAGACTCTTCTTTTTCTTTTTTGTTATAGTTATCAATTGTTTCACTATTAAATTCACTACCCCCAGAAGCAAATCCAAAAGTTACTTTTGATAACGGAATAATAATTCCATTCTTTGTTTCTATTGGTTTACCTATAATAGTATTTACATCTACCATATCTTTAATACTATTCATGGTTGTATTCATAAGCCCTTCTATAGGATTTTCTTGCATTTTTATCAGCTCTCTTTCTTTTAAAACTTTCACACATTACACTAATAATATGTATAAATTTTAAGTTTATTATACAATTCAAATAAATTTCATATCTTGTATTATTGGAATATTCCATGTTTATTCCGTATCTTCCTTCATCTTTATCAATCATATTTTTTGCAAAAACAATGGACAAAATTGTTGAAAGAATTACTGTAATAAAACTCATTATAATTAAATTATTGCTTTGTAAATTTATCTTTAAATATAATTCTTCTACTTTTGTTATTTCTAAAAATCGAGTAATCTTATCTTTATACAACTTTAGTTTTGCTATTTTTATAGTTTTCTCTATGCTTTTTAATGTAATCCTCTTTTTTATAAATTTACTATCTAGCAAATTTATTTCTAAATATGGAATTAATTTTAAAAACTTTAATATTAGTTTTATTTCTCCATCATTTTTCTTATTATCTTTTATTTCAAAATTAATTATTTGTAATTGTGCTGTAGTGGCTGCTAGCAATACTATTAAACTACCTAATATTATTAATACAATAAAAAAAAATACTAGCATATTTCCACCTCTGCTAGTATTTTTTCCAAATTTTATTTATTTATACTATTTTTTTCTTTTTCTCTACTATTATATCTTCAAAAAGATCTTCTTGCTTTGTATTTACTTTATCTCTTTTTGACATTTCTAGTAACCCACTAAATGCTGTTACTACTTCTTGTTTATTATGTTCTTTTAAAGAGAATAATTTATTAAATACAAATTTATTATTTTTAATTAATGCTTTAAACATCTCTTTTACTTTACTTGTTACTGTATAATTATCTGTTATCGCAATTTTCTCTATATTCTCTGCATTCTTATTTATTTTTTCTTCGTTTTTCTCTAAAAGAGTTTTATATAAGTTCGGAATTAAGTCTTTATCATATTCTTTTTCTATGCGTTTCTTTGGTAATTCTATCTGCTCTTGGTTTCCTAAAAAAATCTTTGAGTTTTCTTCGTAATTTACTTTTAGCTTTTTTATTATCTCTTTATATTTCTTATACTCGATAATTCTTTGTATAAGTTCTTCTTCTGTAAGCTCTTCTTCTGCTTCTTCTTGTTTTGGAAGTAAACTTTTGGATTTTAAATAGATTAATGTTGATGCCATCATTATAAATTCACTTGCTATGTCTAAATTCATTTCTTCCATTTGATTTAAATATTCTATGTATTGGTCTGCAATCTCGTTTATTTTTATATCATAAATATCCATTTTATTTTTGTCTATTAAATGACATAATAAATCTAATGGTCCTTCAAAATTATCTATTTTTATTGCGTATTTATTTGTTTCGAACATCAACATATTTGCCATAATTACTCCTCAATCTTTATATTGTCTCTTTTATATCCTTTTCTTAATAAATAATTTATTATATCTTCTTTTTCTGTATTATGTATTTTCTTATTTATTATATTTTGAGCAGATTGTTTTTCGTATTCTTCTAATTCATCTATGTGTTCACTCACATAATCTTCTAACACATCTCTTTTTATTCCTTTTGAATATAGTTTATATATTATTTCTTTTATTGACATATTTTTTAAATTTTTGAATTCAGCAACTGCTCTTTCTATATAATTTTTATCATTTATATAGCCTGCTCCTTTTAGATATTCTATACTATCTTCTAGAAGGTCTTCATCTATTGTATTAAATTTTATTCTTATTTCATTTTCTGTTCTCTTTTTATACATAATATACTTTAAGATTTTCGTTTTTGTTTTGTCAAATTCTTCTATACTATACATCTTTATTCCTTACATGTTATTTTTTCTTTGGCTTTGCTTCTTCGTCTTCTACTAGTACTACTACGTCATCATCATCATTATTTTCTTCTTCATCGCCTAAGCTTTTTTCAAAAGCTTTTTCGAAATTATCTCTTACTTTCTTTTCTACTTCTGCCATTATATCTGGATTTTCTGCTAAATATCTCTTAACATTTTCCCTACCTTGTCCAATTCTATTTCCGTCATAACTGAACCAAGAACCACTCTTTTCGATTATGTCTAAGTTTACTGCCATATCTAAAATATTTCCTTCTTTAGAAATACCTTTACCATATACTATATCAAATTCTGCTTCTCTAAATGGTGGAGCAACTTTATTTTTTACAACCTTTACTCTTGCTCTACTTCCTGTTATCTCACCATCTTGTTTTATGTTCTCTATTTTTCTAATATCCATTCTAACTGAAGCATAGAATTTTAGAGCTCTACCACCAGTTGTTGTTTCTGGATTTCCAAACATAACACCAATTTTTTCTCTTAATTGGTTTATAAATATTAATACTGTTTTTGATTTATTTATCGCTCCTGCTAATTTTCTTAATGCTTGTGACATTAATCTTGCTTGCAATCCCATATGAGAATCTCCCATATCTCCATCAATTTCTGCCTTTGGAACCAAAGCTGCAACAGAGTCTACTACAACTACATCTAATGCTCCACTTCTTACTAACGCTTCTGTTATTTCTAAAGCTTGTTCTCCTGTGTCTGGTTGTGATACTAGTAAATTATCTATATCTACACCTAAATGTTTTGCATATACTGGGTCTAATGCGTGTTCTGCATCTATAAAAGCTGCTTCGCCATTCATTTTTTGTGCTTCTGCAATTATGTGTAATGCTAAAGTTGTTTTACCAGAAGATTCTGGACCATATATTTCTATAATTCTTCCTCTTGGTACACCACCAATTCCTAATGCTATATCTAAACTTAAAGCTCCTGTTGGAATTGCTTCTACTTCCATTGCTTTAAATTCTCCTAATTTCATTACTGAACCTTTTCCAAATTGTTTTTCTATTTGACTCATTGCCATTTCTAACGCTTTTTTTCTTTCTAAGTTTTCTCCACTCATTATTTTTCCTCCTATGAACGTATGTTTGTTTTATTATATACTAATTTATTTTTTTGTCAATACTTTTTTTATCTTCTGTACCAATTTTCTATTCCATAGAAAATATTATATTGGTTTGGCTTAATTTCTCCTACTAGACTTGTACTGTAAATAACATTTACTTTGTTAAAATATAAACTAATATATGGAGCATCCTCTCTGTATATTTCAATTAATCTATTTGTATCTTCTTTTATTTTATTTTCATCTGTTAAACTTAATAATTCGTTTAATAAATTATTAGCCTCTTCATTTTGATAGTTTGCTAAATTACCTGATCCGAAATAAGTAACTAAACTAGGTGATAATGAGCTATTTGTTCCTGTTATTATCATTCCATAGTTTCTATTATTTAAAGCTGTTTGAAAATTTGCTGAATTTAATTTAGAAACATTTACTTTGATTCCGATATTTTCTAAACTGCTTTTTATTATATCTGCTACAGCAACTTGCGAGCTATTATCTGCATTTACTGTAAGATTTATACTTAATCTTATTGTTCTATAATTTTCAACCTTTTGCCAACTTCCATATTTATATGACCAACCACCATCGATTAAAACTTGTTTAGCTTGGTCTGGATTATAACCTGTACTACTGCTACCTTGGTCAAATGTCCAATTTCCATAATCTAATGGATTATCTGCAGTATAATATTTTCCACCATATACGCTTGTTACTATACTGCTTTTATCTATAGCATATGATATTGCTTTTCTTACTTCCCATCTACTTAGAAAATTATCATATGTATTTAGGGCAATAAAATCGTGCTCTCTACCATAAAATTCTTTTTTGTTATACCCTATTGTTCCAATATTATCTTCTATATTAATATTTTCTGTTGTTAATATATCTATATTTCCTAATTTAAAAGCATTATAAGCTTCTCCCATTGATGAATATTTATTAACATTTATCGTATCTACTTTTGCATTTTTCTCTGAGATATTCCACCAACTAGTATTCTTTTTTAATACAACTGTGCTAGTAGAATTTGACTCTATTTTATACATACCTGTACCAATTGGAGCATTATTTTTTTCTGTATTTTGTATATCTTGACCTGCAAAATATGTACTTGATACTATTGGGAATATTAAATTATATTCGAAAAATGGTATTATTGTATCCAAATTTATTCTTATACTATAATTATCTATTATATCTACACTTGCTATGTGTTGTACATTATAACTATAGATTGAGTTTATTTGCTTTAATGTTTCTATGGTATATTTTACATCTTGTGCTGTAAAACTGGTTCCATCCTGCCATTTTACATTACTTCTTAATTTTAATATATAAGATGTATCTCCTGATTTTGCCCATTCTGTAGCTAAACATGGTTGTAATTTATAATTCTCATCTAATTGTAATAATGGTTCAAATACTAATTTTGTTATTTCTTGCACGTTTCTATTATTGCTTATTAGTGGATTTATTGTATCATAACTTACAATTTCCATTCTTAGATCTGTAATTGTTTGATTAGTTTGGGCTGTTGTTTGATTTTCTGTATTTTCTGAATTAGACTTATTGTCTTCGTAAATCATATAAACTGCCACTCCAACAATTATAATTACAGCTATAAAAAATATATATTTAATAACATTTGACTTCATTTTTCTCTCCGTTTACCTTTGTATTTTTACTTCTTTATAATATATTACTTTTGTATTTTTTTCAAGATGTTTTTGTATATATGAAAACAAAAAGAGGACTATATAAGCCCCCTAATTTATTCTATTTTCTTGATTCTATTATTAGCTTCATGCCAGTTCTGTCTTCTCCTTCTACTTGAACCTCTGCAAATGCAGGTATACAAACTAAATCTACCCCTGCTGGTGCTACAAATCCTCTTGCAATTGCTACTGCTTTTACAGCTTGATTTAATGCTCCTGCACCTATTGCTTGCATTTCTGCTTTGTTATTTTCCTTTACCAAACCTGCAATTGCTCCTGCAACTGAATTTGGATTTGATTTTGATGAGATTTTTAAAACTTCCATTTCTTGCCTCCTATAATTTATTTTTTAGTTCATCTTGTGACTGATATATTTATATTATATTTGGTAATTAATGTAAATATATTTTTCCAAATTTTAGGAGGTTTATATCGCACAATATAACACATTTCGACATTTATTTAGTATTTATTCTAATAATCTCTTCTGTTCGATTTGTTTCATCATTAATTTTAAAAACGCATCCATTTATCATTGCTTCACTATCAGCTAATTTATATCTCTCTGGTAAAGATGTTACGAATCTCTTAAAAGAAACACCTACATCCATTCCTATAACTGATTTTTTAGGTCCAGTCATTCCAATATCTGTTATATATGCTGTTCCCTTTTCTAACATCTGCTCATCTGCTGTTTGAACATGTGTATGTGTACCATATACTATAGTATATTTTCCATCCATATAATATCCCATCGCAATTTTTTCTGCTGTTGCTTCTGCATGAAAATCTAGTACAAAAATGTCAGCTTGATTTTTTAATTTATTATATATATCATTTGCAACTATAAATGGATTTTCTGATAAAATTCCCATAGATGTTCTTCCTATTAAATTTATAACAGCTATTCTTTTATTGTTTTTGTTAACTATACTGTAATCATTGCCAGGCAATCCTTTTGTATAATTAGCTGGTCTAACAATTCTTTTATCATCAATAAAAGAAAAAATATCTTTCTTTCCCCATGTATGGTTTCCCATTGTTATTACATCTGCTCCAGCATTTATTAAAGAATCAAAAATCTTTTTAGTTATTCCCATTCCACCTGCTGAATTCTCACCATTTATTATGCAAAAATCTATATTATATTTTTCTTTTAGTTTTGGCAATTCTTTTACAATTTTCTTCACGCCAATTTCTCCTACAATATCGCCTATTGCTAAAATATTCATAATCTACCTTCTTTCTTGTTCCGTTATATTATATAGTAGGTTTATTAGTATTTCAAGTTTTATATTAATTAATACCTTCTATTGGCAGAATACCAAAAGTTCTACTGCAATTAAAATCTTCCTAAAACAAAAAAAGTAGCATCTCTGCTACTTTTTTATTTTGCATAATCTATAACTCTTGTTTCTCTTACTAGGTTAACTTTTATTTGTCCTGGATAATCCATTTCTTTTTCTATTTTTTCAGAAATATTTCTACCTAGTAATACCATTTGACTATCGGAAATTTTATCTGGTTTAACAATAATTCTTATCTCCCTACCAGCTTGGATTGCATAAGATTTATCTACACCATCAAATGAATCTGCAATAGATTCTAATTCCTGTAGTCTCTTTATATATGCTTCTAAAGTTTCACGTCTTGCACCAGGTCTTGATGCAGATATTGCATCTGCTGCTTGTACTAAAACAGCTTCTATCGTTTGTGGTTCTACATCTCCATGGTGTGCTTCTACAGCATTTATTACTGCAGGATTTTCTTTGTATTTCTTTAATACCTCAACACCTATTTCAACATGAGTACCTTCCATATCATGGTCTAAAGCTTTACCAATATCATGCAATAAACCAGCTCTTCTTGCAAGTTTTGGATCTAAGCCTAATTCTTCTGCCATGATTCGTGCTAAGTTTGAAACTTCTATAGAGTGATTTAAAACATTTTGACCATAACTTGTTCTATATTTTAATTTTCCTATTAGTTTAATCAAATCTGGATGTAAGCCCATAACTCCTGTTTCTAAAGTTGCTCTTTCTCCTTCTTCTTTAATAGTTTCTGCTAATTCTTCCTTAGCTTTTTCTACCATTTCTTCTATTTTTGAAGGATGTATTCTTCCATCATCAATTAATTTTTCTAGAGCAATCCTTGCAACTTCTCTTCTTAATGGGTCAAAACCTGAAAGTACTACAGCTTCTGGAGTATCATCAATAATTAAATCTACACCTGTTAATGTTTCGATAGCTTTGATATTTCTTCCTTCTCTTCCTATAATTCTACCTTTCATATCATCATTTGGAAGTGAAACTATTGAAACAGTAGTTTCTTGTGAATGGTCTGCAGCACATTTTTGAATAGAATATCCAATAATTTCTTTTGCCATTTTATCTGACTGTTCTTTAAATTGTTGTTCTTTCTCCTTTATTAATATTGCTTTTTCATTAGTTATTTGTTCATCAATTTCTTTTAATAATTGATTTTTAGCTTCTTCTGAAGTTAAATTAGATATTCTTTCTAATTCTTCTCTTTGTTTAGAAATAAGTTTTTCCAAATTTAATTTTTCATTTTCTAGCTCTTGTCTTTTTGCTTCTAAATCTTTTTCTTTCTTTTCCAAATTGTCTGACTTTTTGTCTATATTTTCTTCTCTTTGGAATAATCTTTTTTCTTGACTTTGTATTTCGCCTCTTCTTTCTTTAATCTCTTTATCCAATTCATTTCTTGCATTCATAATTTCTTCTTTTGCTTTAAAAATTTCTTCTTTTTTCTTGTTTTCTGCATCTTTATTAGCATTTTCTAATATTTTTTTTGCTTCTTCTTCAGCACTTTGAATTTTAGATTCTGCTATTTTCTTTCTATAAGCAACACCTATAAAAAAGAAGATAACAGCAGAGATTACAATAGAAGCGATAATGATTCCTATATTCATAACCCCTCTACCTCTTTCTATTAAATTTTCAATGTACAGTGTAAATATATATAAAACTTAAAAAATATATTTTTACTCACAATATAATTTTATCTTTAATATGCAATACTGTCAAGGTTATTTATGTAAAATATTTTTATTCTTTATTAAATCCAATACACCAAAAAAGGCAAAGTCTTATAACAAAACCTTACCTTTAATTTGTTTTAAATTTTATCTTACTTTATTGTTTATTTCTTCTTTCATTCTTTCTAGGAATTCTTCCTTATTTACTTGTCCTAAATCTCCCTCTTTTCTAGATCTTACAGCAACTGCATTTGCTTCTATTTCTTTATCACCCACAACTAACATATATGGTATTTTTTGTAGTTGTGCTTCACGAATTTTATATCCTATTTTTTCGTTTCTGTCATCTACTTCAATTCTAATTCCTGCTTTTCTATATTCTTCTTCTATCTTTCTAGCATATTCTAATTGTGCATCAGAAATTGGTAAAATTTTTGCTTGTGTTGGTGCAATCCATAATGGTAATGCTCCTTTTGTCTCTTCTAATAAGAATGAAATAAATCTATCAGAAGAACCTAAAATTGCTCTATGGATTACAACTGGTCTATGAGCCTTTCCATCTTCACCTATATATTCTAAATTAAATCTTTCTGGTAATGCAAAATCTAATTGACATGTTGGAATTGTAACATCATGATTTAATGCTGTTCTTATTTGAATATCAATCTTTGGTCCATAGAATGCAGCTTCTCCTTCTGCTTCATAAAAATCGATATTTAATTCTGTTAATATTGCTCTTAATTGGCTTTCTGCTGTCTCCCACATTTCATCATTATCAATATATTTTTCTTTATTAGATTTATCTCTTAATGATAATCTAAATTTAAATGCTGAAGCTGGGAATCCAAAATCTTTTTGATATACTTCAAATATTAAGTTTATAACTTTTCCAACTTCATCTTTTATTTGGTCAGGCCTTACAAAAAGGTGAGCATCATTTTGACACATTTCTCTAACTCTTTCTAAGCCACAAACGCTACCACTTGCTTCATATCTAAAGTCATGTGCAAGTTCACCAATTCTGATTGGTAAATCTCTATATGAATGTAGTTTATTTTTATAAATTAACATATGATGTGGACAGTTCATTGGTCTTAATACCATTTCTTCATTATCCATTTTCATTACTGGGAACATATCTTCTTTGTAGTGATCCCAGTGTCCACTTGTTTTATATAATTCTACATTTGCAAGTGATGGTGTATATACATGTTTATATCCAAGTTCTATTTCTTTGTCTTGAATATATCTTTCCAAAATTCTTCTTATTGTTGCCCCATCTGGTAAATACATTGGAAGTCCAGATCCAACAAGTTCATGTGTCATAAATAAGTCTAATTCTTTACCTATTTTTCTATGATCTCTTTCTTTTGCTTCTTGTAATAAATTTAAGTAATCTTCTAATTGTGCTTTTTTAGGGAAAGAAATTCCATATACTCTTTGAAGCATTTTATTGTTTTCATTTCCTCTCCAATAAGCTCCTGAAGCTGATAATAATTTTACTACTTTTACTTTTCCTGTACTCATTAAATGAGGGCCTGCACATAAATCAACAAATTCCCCTTGTTTATAGAAAGATATTTCTTCTCCTTCTGGTAATTCTTCTATAAGTTCAACTTTATAAGGCTCATCATTTTCTTTCATAAATTTTATGGCTTCTTCTCTTGATAGTGAATATCTCTCGATTGGTAAATCTTCTTTTATAATTTTTTTCATTTCTTCTTCTATTTTTTCAAAATCTTCTTCTGAAAAATGTTTTTCTGTATCAAAATCATAATAAAATCCATTTTCTATAGCTGGTCCTATCGTTAATTTTACATCACCATATAATCTTTTTATTGCTTGCGCCATAATATGAGATGTTGTATGCCAATAAGCTTTCTTTCCTTCTAAATCATCATCTTGAAATGTATGAATTACTAGCTCACAATCTTCATTTATCTCATATCTTAAATCTTCTACTTTTCCATTAATTTCCCCACAAGTTGCAATTCTTGCTAATCCTTCACTTATTTTTTTTGCTACATCTAGTATTGAGCTACCTTTCTCTACCTCCATAATAGATCCATCTTTTAATTTTAATTTAACCATATATATCCCTCCTAATTTATAATTAACTTATTTTATATACCAAAAGCACTCCTATAGATTGTTACATCTATAGGAGTGCTTACACGGTTCCATCCTAATTTTTTACTTAATTTGATTATATCGTTATCAACGCCATAGGTTATTAGCCTAGGTGCTTAAAAAGGTAGTTTTTCAATTAGTTACATTTAAATTAGCTTTCAGCCTATGACTAATTCTCTCTAAAAATAATCACTAATTTACTTTGTCTTTTTATTGCATATATATTTTTATACTTTTTCAAGTTCTGCATTTTCTTGTACTTCGTTAATTTTAATATCTCTAACGTGGTCAATTTTCTCCCATTTTGTATCTCTTTTAAATAGCACTTTAAAGTTTATTAATAACCATGAACCTAAGAATAATGGATAGCATAATAATCCTTTAATCATAGGTCTTATTGGTCTTTTATCCAATTTTAATATTAAGATACCTGTTAATATTGGTAAGAAGAAAGTTGGTATAATGTATCTTGCATAATTTAAAATTAAATCTGAAGTTGTCATACCATTATTTAAGTACATAATCGCATTTATTAATAATAGAACAATTGCAATTATAAACATTGGTATACTTCCTAAGATATATAATAAACCATCAAAATTCATTAATGTTTTGTATTCTTTAACTCCTTTTGCAAGTTCCTTAGTGTATTTTTGAATACATTGAATATGACCAACACTCCATCTTGTTCTTTGTGACCAAGATTGTCTAAATCCTACTGGTTGTTCATCATATACTATTGCATCTGTTGCCCAACCAAGTTTTTTACCTTTTATAATTCTTTTTAATGAAAATTCTATATCTTCTGTTAATGTTTGTGTATCCCATCCATTTGGTTTTATTACATCAAATTTTACCATAAAACCTGTACCATTTAACAATGGTGATAGTCCTAAATTATATCTTGCTAAGTGGTAGAAACGGTGCATTGTCCAATAAAATATCGCATATCCAGCTGTTACCCAACTGTCCGTAGGATTTTTTATATCTCTATATCCTTGAACCACATCTTCACCTTGACATAGTTTTTTATTCATTGCTTTTATAAAACCTTTATCTACAATGTTATCAGCATCAAATACGAAGAAAGCATCATATGGAGCATTTTCTTGTATTTTTTGTTGTAAAAACCATTGTAAAGCATATCCCTTTGTTTTCTTCTCGCTATCAAACCTTTCGTATACGATAGCACCTTTTTCCCTAGCAATTTTTGCGGTATTATCTGTACAATTATCTGCTATAACATAAATATCATATAAGTCTTTCGGATAATCTTGATTCTTTAAACTTTCTACCAAATTACCAACGACAGCCTCTTCATTATGTGCAGGAATAATAGCCATAAATTTATGATTTTTATCTATTAATAAAGGTTTTTCTTTTAATTTAACAAGCGAACAAATACTAATCATTAATTGGTATAACCAGAATATAGTAAGTATCCATACTAGTGCTTGTTGAACTATATATAAATATTCCATTTCTTCCCTCTCTTTTTATTATTCATTCTATAATATTCACTACAATTACAATTATACTACCTTTATACTATTTTTGCAACTTTTGACAAAATTTAATAAAATCTTAATATTTTCTATTTTTCCTTACTTTCATCTACATCTTTCATAGATAAATTAATTCTATCTTGGTCATCTATCTCTATTACTTTTACCTTTACTCTATCTCCTTCATGAAGTACATCTTCTATATTTTTTATTCTATCATTTGATATTTTTGAGATATGAACCAAGCCTTCTTTTCCAGCACCTAAATCTACAAAAGCTCCGAAATTCATTAATTTTATTACTGTTCCTTCATAAACTTGACCTACTTCTATTTCTCTTACGATTTCTTCTATTATTTCTTTAGCTCTTTTAGCTTGTTTTTCATCTTCAGAATAAATAAATACTTGTCCATCTTCTTTAATATCTATCTTTACACCAGTTTCATCTATAATCTTATTTATTGTTTTTCCACCTGTTCCAATTACGTCTTTAATTTTGTCTACTTTTATCTTCATATTAATAATTTTTGGTGCATATTCTGAAATTTCTGCTCTTGGCTTATCTAATTGTTTTAACATAACTTCTTCTAGGATATATTTACGAGCTTTTCTTGTTCTTTCAAAAGCTTCTTTAATAATTTTATATGATAAACCATCTACTTTTATATCTACTTGAATTGCTGTTATTCCTTTTTCTGTTCCACCAACTTTAAAGTCCATATCTCCAAAGAAATCTTCTATTCCTTGGATATCTGTTAACATTACATAATCATCTGAACCATCTGGTGCTGTTACTAAACCTGTTGAAATACCAGCAACTGGTCTTTTTATTGGAACACCTGCATCCATTAATGCTAGTGTACTTGCACAAATACTTGCTTGTGATGTAGAACCATTTGAAGATAAAACTTCTGAAACAACTCTTATTGCATATGGGAATTCTTCTTCGCTTGGAATTACTGGAACTAATGCTTTTTCTGCTAAAGCTCCGTGACCAATTTCTCTTCTTCCTGGTCCTCTTGATGGTCTAGCCTCTCCAACACTATAGCTTGGGAAATTATATTGATGCATATATCTTTTACTTTCTTCTGTGTCTATACCATCTAATGATTGTTCTTCTGAAACCATTCCTAATGTTGCAACAGATAATACTTGTGTTTGTCCTCTTGTGAATAATGCACTTCCATGTACTCTTGGAAGTAAACCAACTTCACATGATAATGGTCTTATTTCATCTATTTTTCTACCATCTGGTCTTTTATGTTCATTATAAATCATTTCTCTTACACATTTCTTTTCTAAGTCATGTATACTTGTTGCTATGTCTGACATTAATTCTTCTGTTTTTTCTTCTCCAACTTTTTCTGTAAAATATGCCACGATTTCGTCTGTTAATTTATCTATATTTTCATCTCTTACTTCTTTGTCGACAGCTTGTACTGCCTCATACATTTTATCTTTATAATTTGCCTCTACTTCGTTATAGATTTCTTCATCTACAGCAAATGATTTATATTCGAATTTTGGTTTTCCTATCTCTTTTTGCATCTTGCTTATAAAAGTACATAATTTCTTTATTTCTTTATGGGCTTTCTTTATTGCCTCTAACATGATATTATCTGGTATTTCATCTGCTCCAGCTTCTATCATTGCTATTTTATCTTTTGTCCCAGCAACAGTAAGTGTTAATCTGCTATTTTTTCTTTGTTCTTCTGTTGGGTTAATTACTATTTCATCATTAACATATCCTACTGCAACAGCTGCTGTTGGACCACCAAATGGAATATCAGATATAGATAATGCTGCTGAAGCACCAATCATTGCACATATTTCTGGTTGATTATCTTGTTCTACAGATAATACTGTTGCTACAACACATACATCATTTCTGAAGTCCTTTGGAAATAATGGTCTTAGTGGTCTATCTATTGCTCTTGATGTAAGGATTGCTTTGTCACTTGGTTTTCCTTCTCTTTTTGTATAGCTTCCTGGTATTTTTCCTACTGCATATAATTTTTCTTCGTAATCTACTGATAATGGGAAGAAGTCTATTCCATCCCTTGGTTCTTTTGAAGCTGTAACATCTACTAATACAACTGTATCACCATATCTTACTAATACGCTTCCATTTGCTAAACCTGCAAGCTTACCAGTTTCTAAAGTAAGTTTTCTTCCTGCTAATTCTGTCTCATAAATTTTAAACATTTTCATCTCTCCTCTAATAATTAATTTACTTATTTATTATTAGACGTAACCTCTATTCTAAATTATTATACATAGTTCAGAATACAAGCTACTTTCTAAAATAATAAATAAGTATTTATATATACCATTTTAGGGCGTATGATAACGCCCTAAAGTTGTATATTATTTTCTTAAACCTAATTTTGCTATAATGTCTCTATATCTTTGAACATCTTTTTTAGCTAAGTAGTTTAATAAGTTTCTTCTTTTACCAACCATTTTTAAAAGTCCTCTTCTTGAATGGTTGTCTTTTTTGTGAACTTTTAAATGTTCTGTTAATTCATTAATTCTTTCTGTTAAAAGAGCTACTTGAACTTCTGGTGAACCAGTATCTTTTTCATCTCTTTTATAAGTATTAATAATTTCTTGTTTTCTTTCCTTTGTCATTATTTGCACCTCCTATATTTCTTATTCCTTAAACTGAGCTAAAGTTAGGTGTGTTATATCCTATAGCTAAGTATAAGGTCACTTCAAGTATTTTACTATATTCTTGGCAAAAAATCAAGTAATTTCCTTATGTTTGTTGCCATTATTTGAATATTTATTTATAATATAGAAATAATCAAAGATTTTCTCTGTATTACAGCTTTTGGTTACATATGTCCGTGCAATTGCGAAGCTATCTGCACAGCTACTTATCTTATAACGAAAGTGGTGAAATTATGAATTTGTCATATCAAATAGATAAAGACGAGCATTATGATAATGTTCTTCATGTTTTAAAAGAACAATTTTTATTATCTGATAGATTGATAACAAAATTAAAAAAGGCTAATAAAATTTACTTAAATGACCTTCAAACATATACAAAAAAATCAGTAACTGTGGGCGATACAGTTTCTGTATTAATTGATTTTGAGGAAGATAATTCTAATATAGTTGCAAGTAACATCCCTTTAAATATTATTTATGAGGATGATTATTTATTAGTAATTAATAAACCTGCAAATATTGCTATTCATCCATCTATTTTACATTTTGATAATAGTTTATCCAATGGAGTTAAATTTTATTTTGATAAATTAGGATTAAAGAAAAAAATTCGAATTGTAAATAGATTAGATAGAAATACCTCTGGAATTGTAGTATTTGCTAAAAACGAATATATTCAAGAATGTTTAATAAAGCAAATGAAAACCAAAGAATTAAAAAAAGAATATTTAGCTATTGCCAAAGGTATTTTAGAGTCAAAATCTGGTACTCTAAACTTTCCTATAGCTAGAAAAGAAGGAAGTATTATAGAAAGAACTGTAAGTTCTGATGGAGATAGTGCAATTACACATTATGATGTAGTAAAAGAATTTAATAATCTTTCTTTAGTGCACATTGTTTTAGAAACTGGGCGAACTCATCAAATAAGAGTTCACTTTAGTTATATTGGTCATCCTATACTTGGAGATACTTTATATGGTAGTCCTCCTAAGTTAATTAATAGACAAGCTTTACATAGCTATAAACTTACTTTTATACATCCAGTAACAAAAAAAGTTGTAAGTTTAGAAGCCCCTTTGCCTAATGATATAAAAAATATCATTAATAACTAAAAATGAACCCAAGTTATTAAACTTATTTTGTCTAATAATTTGGGTTCACTTCAACTCTATTTTACATCGTTCTTTTCTTCTAATAGCTTATAAAATAATTTTTTATCTTTTAGCAACATATCTAGTTGCTTTTTTTGCTCCTCGCTAAATAATGTTAGTATATCTTCCTCATTATTTTTGAAAATATCTTTTACTTTATTAGAGAAATTATTTAATATTTTTAGAAATTCCTCACTATTGTTTTTTAAATGATATGCATCTGTATAAGCTGTTATTAATGTTTTAGTTATATAAAAATCATTATATTTTTTTAGTTCCTTATATTTTTTGTCAATATAATCATATCTATCGCTTATTAAGCTTATATAATCTATTACTGTCCCTTCCGTATTATTATTAACAATACTGTCTCCTCTAGTTATATAATAATACTCTGGACTTCCACTTACTGCTATTTTGCTGCATTTTTCTAATATATAAAATGTTGTACCGATATCTTCATATTTCTTACCAACAGGATATTCTATATCTTTAAATAATTCTCTTTTATATAATTTATTCCAAGCATAACTTTGAATTTTCTTATCTAATAAAATTTCTTTTAATATTTCTAATTTATTATATATCTTTACACCATTATCTGCATTTTTTATAATATTTTTATTGTCTATTACGATATAAAAATTACAAATTGAAACATCAGCATCATTACTTATTAGTGTATTATACAAATTTTCGAACATTTCATTACTTACATAATCATCACTATCAACAAACCCTATATATTCACCTCTAGCGGCTTTTAAACCTACGTTTCTAGCATCAGAAAGGCCTCCATTTGCTTTATGTATTACTTCTATTCTATTATCCACTCTTGCATAATCATCACAAATGTTCCCACAATTATCTGGTGAGCCATCATCTACTAAAATAATTTGTAGATTTTTATATGTTTGACTTAATACACTTTTAATACATTTTTCTAAATATTTTTCTACTTTATATACTGGAATAATTATAGATATTAAAGGTTTCTCCATTATTTACTATTCCCTTTCTTCTTCCTTATATTTATTTATATAATCTACATCTGCTAACCTAACAATCTCAAATTTATCATTTTCGAAGTTTAATTCATTTATAGCAACATTGTGTTGGCAAAACTTTTCGCGCTCATATGTAAATGGCAAATTAACAATCTTTCTTAGAAAAGCTTCGATTGCAACACCATGTGAGCCTATTAAAATAGTCTTCCCTTGATTTTCTTTAGAAATCTTCGTAATGTATTTATACATTCTCTCTGCTACTTCTTGCATAGTTTCTTGGTGTGGTATCCCATAAATCTCGTTAATTCTATTTTGATTAGCCTTTATTTCTGGCTGTATTTTGTTTACATCTTCCCATTTCCAGCCATCATAATCACCAAAATACATCTCACATAAATTTTCTGATTGTATTACTTGTAAATTATTAAGCTTAGCAAGTGGCTCAACTGTAGCCACTGCTCTACCTGATGTGCTTGAATATATTGCATTAAATTTTATATTTTGTAATTCCTTTGTTAAATATACTACTAATTTTTCTCCTTTTTTTGTTAAGGCATAATCCTGTCTACCAGTTAGTCTTTTTTCTATATTTCCAACTGTTTCTGTATGTCTAACAATAAAAATTCTAGTTTTCATCCTCAAAAAAGCTCCTAAATTCATAATTTCTTTTTGGGAATAATTTAATTTTCTCGTTATTTTTTAATGCTACTAATATTCCTCTTATTCTTAGTGGTATAGTATCATTTTCATTTTTTATAAAGCTTAATAAATATGGTTTATATTCATCTGGTGTTATTTCGTATAAATCAACTACTTCTGCAAGCATTCTATACCAGTCTGAACATTTCTTTATTGAAGGTTTTGTCATAACACTACCTTCTCTATTTCTATAATATTTAAATACTTTAATTTTTGCACTTTTTGTTTTCTTAGAAAGAATTGTAGCCTTTAGGCAATACAACTCGTCTTCATAATACATTCCTGTTTTAAATTTCATATTATTGTTAATTAAAAATTCTCTTCTCCAGCATCTACTTGAAACTGAAAATGTAACATCACATATTAATCTTGCTTTTTTACTTGAATTTTCTTCATCAGAAATTCTTTCTTTATTTCCTTGTCCTACGTCTTCATATCCCAAATAAACAATTTCTGGAGTATCTTCTCCTATTATCTTATCTATTTTAGCTAGAGTTTTGTTATCATATAATGTATCATCACCATCTAAAAAGATTATATATTCTCCTTTCGCGTTTTCTATTGCTATGTTTCTTGTTCCACCTGCTGTTCCTGTATTTTTCTCTGTTTTAAATACCCTTATTTTATCATTTTTTAATTTGTTTACAATTTCCATTGTGTTATCTGTTGACGAATCATCTGCTATTATTATCTCAAAATTATCAAATTCTTGATTTACAACACTTTTTACTGCCCTCTCTACATATTTTTCGACATTATATGTACTAATTGCAACAGTAAATCTTATGCCTTCCTCATTCAATTTTAATTTCCTCCTTTATCACCTTTATGAATCGTTTTTTAGCAAATTCATTATCATATGGTTCAAATTTTGTATTTAATAAGTATTTTATTTGTTCTTCTACGTCTTTTACATCTTCAATATATCTTATATATCCTAAGTGTTTAAAATTATCTTCTGACGATGTGATTTTATGATTATAACTTTTTAGTGCTATACAAGGTGTACTTGTTATTGCAGCAAAAATCATACCATGCAACCTATCTGTAATTATTAATTGAGCATGTCTACATCTAGAAAACATTTCATCTAGTTTTTGTTCTCTATCTTTTGCCAATATAGGTGCACCTCTAGCTATATCTTTATAATCTATTTTTGAAAAATATTTTTTTGCAATTTTTTCCACATATTCAGTTTGTTCATCAGTTGTAACCCTTTCGACATCATTTCTTAATATAAATAATAAACCTTCTCTTTTTGTTTCATTATCCGATTTACTTAAATAAGTTACTATATCTGGTGTTTGGATTACCTTATTATCTGGAAATTCTTTTTTCATAAGTTCATAAGAAACACTTTCTCTTGCTAGTAATATTAATTTTTTATGTTTTGAATATATTTTTTTACTTTTCTCTAACTCTTCTTTTCCTTGCTTTGTTTCACTAAAAAACATCGTTTGCGGAAACAGAATAATAGTATTTTCTGGAAATAACTCTATAACTTTTCTTCGACCCTCTTCTACATATAGATATTCGTCTCCAAAATTTCCACCACCATGTAGGAAAATTAAACTATCTTTAGCTATATAATCTATTACTTTATATACGCATTTATCAATCGTTTCTTCTGAAATCTCGTAATAATCATACTCTGGAAAGAAATCCTTTATAAATTCCTTTTCTGCCAATGCTATTGCATTATCTCCTAAATTATTGTGATGTGGTACTCCCATCAATACTACTTTTTTCATCTCAATCCTCCTTCTTAATTTTCACATTTTTTAGCATAATCAGTTCTCTTTCTTACATTAACTTTTTCACATTTGAAAATTAATTAATGTATTAATCTCCTCCTTTAAGCAAATTGCTCAATACTAATGTAGACTATTTTTTTATAGTACTGCATCCTATATATTATATAATTAACTTTATTTTATGTCAATTAAAATGTGTAAAAAACAACTTTCTTAAGAATTGTATCTATTAGTTATATAATAGTGTTTTTCATTCATATATATCTTAAAATTAGCACCTCTATTAGAGCAAAAAATAAACTTTAAGTATACAAAACTTAAAGTTATATTTTCTTATAATTATTTAATTAAAAAGTAAATCTGTAAGCCGGGTTCTGTCTTGGACAGTCATTTATCTAGTCCATATGTTACCATATGGCTCAAGCCACCAATAAGAGGACGACGAGCAGTCTTAACCCTCAAGCTCGGTGTTGCTCCAGATGGGGTTTACATTGGCCAAGTATGTCACCATACCTGCGGTAAGCTCTTACCTCACCTTTTCACCCTTACCTTTTACAAGGCGGTTATTTTCTGTTGCACTTTCCTTAAGGTTTCCCTCACTGGACGTTATCCAGCATCATTGCTCTGTGGAGCCCGGACTTTCCTCGTACGCTGTCTTTCGACCTTGCTATACGCGACTGTCTAATTTACTCTTATTTATTTTAACATCTTTTACATAAAAGTCAAGTTATCTAGCTTCTTTCCTATATTATATTATTATAAGCTCCTCCATTAAATTTTTATACTTCATAAATAATAAATCTTTATCATTTGTATCTACTGCGTTTTTAAATTCCTGTAATAACACATATGCTTTTCTTATATTGTATTCTTTTTCTGCTTCGCTTGTATTATTTACAATAGGTTCAAAATTTGAAATAGCTCTATCTAAACTAGTTTTTAATTCTTCCCAATTTGCAAAATCTATATTTACATATGCCTTTATTACTTCTACTTTTGTTTTAGCTAATTCTATTTGTTTATTATCAGATGCAATTTTTTCTAAAAATACTGGTATATATTCGTACAATTTTGCCAAACTATTTAGAGTTTCTGTTCTATTTTCATTTTTTATATTTCCAATACAAGTATTAATTAAATCACTAAATTCTGTTAATTTTTTATTATCAACATTTGCTTTATATAAATCTACAATTATTGATGGCCAGGTATTATTTAAATTTTCTATTTCTAATTTTAAATTTTCCCAATTTATTGTTTTATTAGCATTTAAAATGGTATTTGGAACCATGCTATATTGTACAACATTGTTCCCTGTATCTTCACTTGATGTTTCTTCACTTTCTTGTAAAATTTCATTTAAATTCTCTGTTTTTTCTATTTTAGCATCATATTGTTTTAAATCGATATCATTTATACTATTTAACATCAACATTATATAATTATCTAAATAATCTATTTCTGATATATTTTTATCCCTAAGTTGTTCTTCATCTGTTTTTTGTTTAGAACAACCTGAAAAAGAAAAGATTACTAAAGCTACCAAAAAAATAATACTTAAAGTTCTTATTATATTCTTTAACATATTTCCTCCAAAATAAACTTTTTTCATATTATTTCCAAAAATAGCTTTTATATACAATGTATAAATATATTTTTTATACAAATACTATTTTTAAAGGAGTTTTTATGTTTGCAAGTGTAAATTTATATAGTACAAAAACTGGTGAAATAAAAAGCTTTTTAGAAAGTTTTTTCGATGAACCTGTATATTTAAAAGATAATCTTTATTGGACAAAAAAATACAACAATCCCATAGAGATTGTTGATATGATTGGTAGTTTTATTGATAATAATTATAAATATAAAATTGGTATGTGGGTTTCTCTTGATCCCGGTATTTTAATCAATATTACAGATTATAACGCTGACTTAATAATAAAGTACATGTTTGAGCGTTTCCCTTATTAGTTATTTTTCCATTATTATAGTATTTGGTCCATCATTTATTAATGAAACATCCATATGTGCTCCAAAAATGCCTTTTTCTACTTTTTCTATTCCATTTTCTTTGCATTTTGACATAAAATACTCATATAAGCTATTCGCTTTTTCTGGTTCTTCTGCCTCTATAAAGCTAGGTCTATTTCCATCTTTTGTATTACCATATAGTGTAAATTGTGAAATAATAAGTAGTTCTCCATTAACATCTTTTATTGATAAATTCATTTTTCCATTTGCGTCTTCAAAAATTCTTAAATTACAAAGTTTCCTAGCTAAATAATCTGCATTTTCTTTGGTATCACCTTTTTTTACGCCTAATAATACCATATAACCTTTTTCTATTTGTCCTACAATTTTATTTTCAACTTCTACTTTTGCTTTTTTTACTTTTTGTATTACTAATTTCATTTTTTCACTCCCAATTATTTGTCTATTTTATTTTTGTTCCACATTTTGGGCAATATTCATATTCTTCACTCATTTCATAATTGCAATTAGGACATTTAATTTTATCTTTTAAACTCATTATTTCTTTATTTGCTATATCTATTTTTTCACTAATAGTATCTAATTTATTTAATTCATCCTGAATGTCTTCTAATTGCATTTCTTCTTGAGCAGCATATTTTTGGTATATTTTTTTACCAACTATTTTATAAAGGTCTTCCATATTTGATTTATAATTGCTTATTTCTAGTTTTAATTTTGTTTCTTTAGCAATTTTGGTTGTTTTCTCTGCAGTAACCTTATATGTCTCTGATGCTTTTTTACCTAATTTATCAAAAAAATCCATACTCATTCTCCTTTACTCAAATTTCTTATCTCGAGTCATAAGCATTGTAACAGCTTCTTTTGGATCTAAATTATTATATAAAATATCATATACTCCTTCTACAATTGGCATTTCTATATTATGAATTTTAGAAAGCTCATATGCTGCCTCTATATTGTCAATACTTTCTATTACCATTCCAACTTCTTTTCTTGCTTCTTCTATTGTTTTTCCTTCTCCTATTAGTTTTCCAGCTTTTCTATTTCTGCTATGTTCGCTTAAACAAGTTACTATTAAGTCTCCTAGACCACTTAAACCATATAAAGTGTCTTTTTCTCCACCTAAAGCGACTCCTAATCTTGTAATTTCTCCTAAACCTCTTGTTATAAGTGCAGCAAAAGAATTATCTCCTAAATTAATTCCCGCAGCAACACCAGCACAAAAAGCTATAATATTTTTAAAAGCTCCTCCTATTTCTACTCCTCTAACATCATGTGATGTGTAAATTCTAAATTCTGGGTTCATAAAAGCGTTTTGAATATCAAATAAAAGTTCATCGTCCTTTGATGCTACAACCATTACTGTTGGTATTCCAATTGAAACTTCTTCTGCATGACTTGGACCTGATAATACTCCAATCTTAGCTTCTGGCATTTCTTGTTTTATTACTTCATCTAGTGGTAATAATGTCTCTCTTTCAAATCCCTTTGAACAAATAATTATTGGTTGGTTCGTTACATATTTTTTGTACTCACTTACTGTACTACGAGTAAATTTAGAAGGTGTAACATGTAATATTATTTCAGAGCCATCTATTGCTTCTTTATAATCTGTACAACATGTAATCCCTTCAGGTAATGTTACTTTTGGCAAAAATTTGCATTTTTTCTCATTATTTATTAAATCTGCCTCTTCTTTAGAAAAAGACCATATCTTTATTTTATGTCCTAACTTTGCTAAATGGATTGCTAGAGCTACTCCCCAGCTTCCACTTCCTATTATTGTAATTTTCTTCATTTGTTTCACTCCTATTTATTAAAACTGATTTTATTTTCTGTTCCGCTTAATATTCTCTTAATATTTTCTCTATGATTAAATATTACTATTATAGCAAGTATTACACTATATATAAAATATCCATTTCCTAATCCACTACTTTCTACTATATAATGTCCTCCTCCAACAAATAATGTTAAAACAGGGTATAATATCGCTGCAGCGATTGAGCCCATAGAAACAACTCTTGTTAAGGCCATTAATACTAATGCAAATACTAAGCAGATTAATCCAAGTTGCCAGTTTGTCATTAGCAAAATTCCAAGTGATGTTGCAACACCTTTTCCTCCCTTAAATCCAAAGAATATTGGGAATGTGTGACCTATAACAACAGCAACTCCAGCTATTTGAACTAGTAAAGCTTTATTTGTATCTCCTAAAATATTTCCTACAATTATAGCTATTCCAATTGCAACAACACCTTTTAATACATCACAAATTAATGTTATTGCAGCATATTTCTTTCCTAAATTTCTTAACATATTAGTAGTTCCAGCATTACCACTACCTTTTTGTCTAATATCATAACCAGCCTTTTTCTTACTAATTAAAATTGAAAAATTAATACTTCCTATTAGATAAGCTATTATAGCAATTATTATATATTCCATATACTTTCCCTCCTATTTTGTTTCTATTGTGTTACCTTTTTCTCGTACAATTATTCTTATTGGCGTACCTATTAGCCCAAATTCATTTCTTATTTGATTCATTAAATATCTTTGATATGAAAAATGAAATAAATTTTTCACATTTACAAAGATTACAAATGTTGGTGGTTTTGTAGAAGCTTGTGTAGCATATAATATTTTTAATCTACGACCTCTATCTGTAGGCGGTTGCCTTACTGCAACTGCTTCATTTATTATTTGGTTTAATGTAGCTGTCGGTATCCTTATTGCATTTTGATTTGCTACAACATTAATCATCTCGAATAATTTGTTTATTCTTTGACCTGTTTTAGCAGAAATAAATAATATTGGAGCATAAGATAAATATGATAGTTTTTCATATACTTCCTTCTTATATCTTTCTAATGTACCATTTTCTTTTTCTAGTGCATCCCATTTATTTACTACGATTATTACACCTTTACCGGCTTCATGCGCCTCTCCTGCAATTTTTGCATCTTGGTCTGTAACCCCTTCTGTTGCGTCTATTAGTATTAAACAAACATCAGCTCGTTCTATCGCAAGTTTTGAACGCATTACACTATATCTTTCTATATTTTCATTAACCTTAGATTTTCTTCTAATTCCTGCTGTATCTATAAATATATATTTTCCATACTCATTTTCAAAATAAGAGTCTACAGCATCTCTTGTTGTTCCTGCAATATTACTTACAATAACTCTGTTTTCTCCTAATATTTTATTTATAAGCGATGATTTCCCAACATTTGGTTTTCCTATTACTGCAACTTTTATTTCTGTTCCTATATCTTCATCTTCTTTTTCTTCTGGGAAATTTTCATATACAGCATCTAATACATCTCCCAATCCCTTTGCATTAGTTGCGGAAATCGCATATGGATCTCCTAATCCTAGATTATAAAATTCATAAATTTCGTCTTCTACTTTTCCAAAAGAGTCAGACTTGTTACAGACTAAAACTACTGGTTTTCTAGCTTTTTTTAGCATTATTGCTATATCCTCATCTGCTGCTGTTACTCCTTGTTTTATATCTGTCATAAAAATAATTACATCAGCTATATCTATAGCAATATTGGCCTGTGTTCTCATTTGAACCAAGATTTCGTCATTTGATTCTGGCTCAATTCCACCTGTATCTATTAAAGTAAACTCTCTTCCTCTCCAATTTGCTTCGCCATATACCCTGTCTCTTGTTACTCCTGGAGTATCTTCTACGATTGATATTCTTTTTCCCACTATATAATTAAAAAATGTTGATTTTCCAACATTCGGTTTTCCTATTATTGCAACTATTGGTTTTGCCATCAATTTCACCTCTCGTCCTCATTTTATACTATTTGCTAAGCCAAGTCAATATGTAAAAAATTTAGCATTTAACACATTTTTGAATCGGAAAAACTATATTATTTTTAGTCAAAAAAAAACTAAAATATTAATTACTTAATACTTTAGCTCCTTTTATATTTTTTTACTATATTCTAATTATTTGCTGTATTAGTTTCCTTAACTACAACTTCTTCTCCATTATAATATCCACATGTTGGGCAAACTCTGTGTGGCATTACAGGTTCATGGCAATGTGCACATGTTGCAAATTTTGGAGTTTCTAATTTCCAAGTTGATCTTCTTTTATGTGTTCTTTGTTTTGACCATCTTCTTTTTGGTTGTGCCATTTTTATCCCTCCTTTGACTTAAGATATTTATATATCTATTTAATTTTTCGCATAAATTCAGTTACTGTATAAGTATACTAGCATTTTTGCTTTTTGTCAATACTTAAATTACTGTATTTTTGATATTTTGAAGTTTTCGTAATCTATTTCGTATTTATGAGCTGATTCACTGTTTGTTTTTATCGAAATAGAATTATCTGATTCATTTAATGTTGCATCTAAACCTGTTTCTTTTAATCTTTCCACAGTTACTAGCCCTTTTATTTGTTTTATTTTATTTTCATCACCTTCTGCTTGCTCTACCAATGTTTTATATTCTTCTTTATTTTGCATATCATCTTTAGCCAAATTTAATGCTCTTTGTACTTGAGATTTAAATTCGTCTTCATCAAAAGCATCAACTATTCTACTCCATTTTAAAGTGCCTTGATAATTAATTGTATTTGGATCAAACCCTATATTGGGTAATTTTTCATTATATAGATATTGAATTCTCTCCACAATCGATTTATACAAACTATTTATCTCTTCTAATGTCATATCATTTAAGCTTACTGAATTATCATCATTTAATCCTTCTATATCAACACTAGAAGAAAATTCCTTTTTATCTGTGTAATTTATTTCATTTAGTTTGTTTCCAATAAGATTTTCTAATTTAACATTTAATTCCAAATTTCCAGTATCCACATTACCATTTAGGTTAACTGTTATTGCATTTCTATCTGTAGTTGTTTCTCCAGTTGTTGAAATTTGTTCCATTTTAAAAGAGTTACTACTATCACTTGTATTTCTTTCTAATGTTACAGTCGTATTTATATTGTTTCCATCATTTGATTGTTTAACTATAGTCACTTTTTGATTTGTTTCAGAAACATTATTGTTTATTGTATAATTAGCTTCAGGTGTTTCAACTATTGTTGTTAAAAGTTGCATATTGCTTTCGTACACTGTAATTCTAACATTTTCATTGTTCTCAATTTGTTCTCTTTTTAAGTTATCAATTTCTTCTTGTATTGATTGTTTTATTTGTACTGTATATGAACTATCTAATTGCAAAAATTGCACTAAATATTTTAAGGTTAATTCATCTGTCATTAATGTCTCTAATAAACTTATTTTTAAAGAAGAAATTTCTTCTTCGGTTAGAGTTAATGAATACGCATTAGCCACAACACTTTGTCCATTAAAGTTCAAATTAACCTTTGCTTGCTTTGTATAATGATTGCTTAAGATTCCTTTGTTTAAAACATTTTGATATGTTGATAAAATTGTAGCTTTGTCTTGTGCATTCATATTTTTATAGATATTATAATCTATTTTATTAAATTGATTAGGTATACTTTCTAAATCTTGAACTCCTAATTTTGTATAAATATCACGTAAATTTTCATTTTTTAATTTTAAATATTTATACACTACCTCATCGGACTTTATTCCATAGTTATTATTATCTTGCACTACACTGAACTTAAATTGTTCTTGGTCATTGTAGGCAATAGTAGCTTCTGTTTCTTGTTTTTTCTCTGCCAAATTGCTTTTTGTTGTATATGAAAGTTTTAAATTATTCATTAAAGTATCGAATTCTTTTGTATCACTTTCTGAGTTATCATTCATTCCTGTTTTTATTGTTATTTCTCCAGTACCATTGTACGCATTATTTTCTATTCTTTGATAATATCTATCTAATAAGTCTGTATCAAAAACGTCTGCTATAGATCCATTTTGATATAAATATTTATAAAATAATTCATCTGGACTTTTAAATGCATCTGTTGCAACATTTAAATATATTAAAACTCCTCCTATTATTAAAATAAAAACTGTTATGATAGAAAGCACTATAATTAGAATTCTTTTCTTTCTCCCCATCATATCTTTTTCCTCCCATCTTTAGTATTTTATTTATTTTTTCTTTGTTTAACTGCTTCATACATTACAATTCCAGCTGATACCGAAGCATTCAACGAGCTTATTTTTCCGCTCATTGGAATCTTAACTAAAAAGTCACAATTTTCTTTAACTAATCTACTTATTCCAAACCCTTCGCTTCCAATTACAAAAGCTATTGGAATATTATAGTTTTCTTCGTAATAATATTTGTTAGTATTCATATCTGTTCCACAAATCCATATATCATTACTTTTTAAATATTTTATCGTTTCATTTATGTTGTTTACTCGTGCAATCTTCATATATTGTACAGCACCTGCAGACACTTTATTAACTGTACTATTCACTGCAGCAGCCCTTCTTTTTGGAATTATTATTCCATGTACTCCAGCTGTTTCTGCTGTTCTAATTATTGAACCTAAATTGTGTGGATCTTCTATTCCATCTAAAATTAAAATAAATGGCTGTTCATTTCTTTTCTTGGCTTCCTCTACAATATCTTCTACTGAGCTATACTCGAAAGGAGGAACTATTGCTATAACTCCTTGATGATTATTAGTTTGGCTCATCTTATCTAATTTAGATTTTTCGGCTTGTACTATAACTATTCTATTCTCTTTAGCTTTTGAAATAATTTTATTAATAGAACCGTGCTTTTCTCCTATTTGTATAAATATCTTATTGATATCTTTTCCAGATTCTAGTAATTCTAACACACTATTTCTTCCTTCTACTTGATCTTCATATTCTTTTTCACTCATTTTGCCCTCCTACTAAAATATTTCTTAAATATTCCTCAAGAAAATTTAACATTATTTTAATATTATTAAATTGTTCAATATCTCTATATTTTTTTGCAATTTCTATTTGCATACATGGTATTTTTGTTTTTATAGCAATTGTATTGGCTACAGTATGTAAAGTATCTGCTTTAAAAACTTTATCTATAGTGATATTTAAATTATATTTTTCTCCTATTTTTATAAAATCTTTTAGATATTTATTTTGGCCGTTTAAATTTCTTAAATTTGCTGTTCCAACATCTATATCAAACCCTTGTCCATCTTTTGCCCCATGAATATCCAACAAAAAATTTATGTTGCTTTTTTCTACTAAATCTATTATTTTATCCTTATATGGATTGTTTTCTATATCATAATTTGCATCATCATTGCAATTTTTTGTTTTGTATAAACAATAACAATTTAATTGTTTCTGTAGCAAAATTGCTATTGTCCCTGTACAAGAATCTTTGCCTTTTATATTTCCATTTCTGATTTGTCTTACACTATGTGGTGCAGATACAATTATTTTCTCTTTTCCTTCTATATATTCGAAAGCTTTTTCTTCTTTTATTTTATACTCATCAAATTTATTATTTATATTTATAAATTCTTTTTTGGTTATTTCCATATTACTACCTACTACTTGTATTCTTTAATTGCATCTAAATTGCCTTTAAGTGGTATGACTCCCCACCCAACTAATTCATCTGCAAAAGGCTCATATATATCATTTTTTAAAAACACTGTTTTTCCAAAATAAAATCCCATTGCTATTTCTGCGAAACTATTTGCACCTACATAATTTGGTTTTCCATTTTTCTCTTCATTTATTACTAAAACATAATCTGTTCTTTCATTTTGTATCTCCGAAAAATGTAGCATTGAATGTTCTCTTTTTGGCATTGGTACAAAAAACTCTTTAGGAATTACAACTTCATATCCTTCTTCTATTAATTTGTATCCTATCTGTATAATATAATCTTTAAAAGTTCTACTTCCACATAATACAATTCTTTTCATTTTTATACTTCCTATTATTTTTCTTCATCTAATTTTAATACTGATAAGAAAGCTTCTTGTGGTATTTCTACATTACCTATCTCACGCATTTTTTTCTTACCCCTTTTTTGCTTTTCTAGAAGTTTCTTTTTACGTGTTATATCTCCACCATAGCATTTAGCAAGTACATCTTTTCTCATTGCTGAGATTGTTTCCCTTGCAATTATTTTTCCTCCTATAACAGCTTGTAATGGTATTGTAAATAAGTGGCGTGGTATAACTGTTTTTAATTTTTCTATCATCTTTCTACCTCTATCATAGGCAGAATCTTTATGAACTATAAAACTTAATGCGTCAACACTTTCACCATTTACATATATGTCTAATTTTACTAATTCAGACCTTCTGTATTCTTTTAATTCATAATCAAATGACGCATATCCTTTTGTTTTTGATTTCAATGTATCAAAAAAGTCGTATATTATTTCATTTAATGGTAATTCATATATAATTGTAACCCTATTCTCGTCAAGATATTTCATATCTTTATATATGCCTCTTCTATTTTGACAGATTTCCATTATATTTCCCACAAATTCTTTCGGTGTTAATATTTCTGCCTCCACAAAAGGTTCTTCCATATAACTTATTTCTTGTGGTTTTGGTAGATCTGCTGGGTTATATAGTTCAATTATTTCTCCGTCTGTCTTATGAATCTTATAAATAACTGAAGGAGATGTTGTAATTAAGCTTAAATCAAATTCTTTATCTAATCTTTCCTCTATTATTTCTAAATGTAGCAAACCTAGAAATCCGCATCTGAAACCAAATCCAAGTGCATTAGAAGTTTCTGGTTCATATTGAAGCGCTGCATCATTTAATTGCAGTTTCTCTAACGCTACTTTTAAATTTTCATAATCACTACCATCTACTGGATATAATCCACAATACACCATTGGATTTACTTTTTTATATCCAGGTAAAGGCTCTTCTGCTTTATTATCTTTTAATGTTATTGTATCTCCAACTCTGATATCTGATAAACTTTTTATGCTTGCAGCAATATATCCTACATCACCTGCAACTAATTCTTCACAAGGATAATATTTACCTGGTTCAAAAAATCCTACTTCTGTTACTATAAAAGTTTTATTAGAAGACATTAGTAAAATTTCGTCACCTACTTTTACTCTTCCATCCCTTACTCTTACATAGCTTACAGCACCCTTATAATTATCGTAAAAAGAATCAAATATTAAACATTTTAATGGCTTATTTTTATCACCTGATGGTGCCGGAATATCTGTTACAATTCTTTCTAAAACTTCTTCAACATTTAAGCCAGTTTTAGCAGAAATGCAAGGCGCATCTTCTGCTGGTATTCCTATTATATCTTCTATTTCTTTTTTTACCTCATCTGGTCTAGCATTTGGTAAATCTACTTTATTTATTACTGGTAAAATTTCCAAATTATTATCTAATGCTAAATAAACATTTGCTAATGTTTGTGCTTCAACTCCTTGACTACTATCTACAACTAATATTGCACCCTCACATGCAGCTAAACTTCTTGACACTTCATAATTAAAGTCTACATGTCCTGGTGTATCTATTAAATTAAATATATATTCTTTTCCATCTTTGGCTTTATAAATCATTCTTACAGATTGCGATTTTATTGTTATTCCACGTTCTCTTTCTATCTCCATATTATCTAATACTTGAGATTCCATTTCTCTTTTCGAAAGAACACCTGTCATTTCTATCATTCTATCTGCTAATGTTGATTTACCATGATCTATATGTGCAATTATGCTGAAATTTCTTATGTTTTGCTGTCTATCTTCCATACAATTCCTCCGTTTTTAACTTTATTTATTTTACCATAGCAAAACTCTAAACGCAATATTGATTTTTCAAAACTAAAAATGTTATAATACGTAGGATTATAGGAGGTTTTGTTATGGAATTTATTTTAGCTTCTTCTTCTCCTAGAAGAAAACAGTTATTATCAACAATAATAAGTAATTTTGATATTATTCCAAGTGATATTGATGAAAATAAATTGAAAAAGCTTGAACCTAATCCTCAAAAATTAGCAGAAAAATTATCATATGAAAAAGCTTATTCAATTTTTATAGATAAATATAAAGAAAATAATGAATATACTGTAATTGGTTCTGATACATTAGTTTCTTTTGGTAATATTATTTTAGGCAAACCAAAAGATAGAGATGATGCTATTCGTATTTTAAAACTATTACAAGGAAACTCGCATGATATCTATACAGGTACAACTGTAATTATAAAAAAAGAACACTCAATAATTTTTGAAACAAGAGTTAATAAATCAACCGTTTATTTTAAAAATATGTCTTATTACGATATTTGCTCTTATGTTGATACAAAAGAACCTATGGATAAAGCTGGAGCATATGCTGTGCAAGGTATAGGAAAAGTTTATTTAAAAGGCTATGATGGCGATTATAATTCGATTGTAGGTTTAGATACACATATGATTAAATCAATTTTTGAAAAATACAATTTAATATAAAGGAGTTTTCATATGTTTAGCAAATATTTAGAAAAATTAGAATTTAACAAAGTTACAGAAAATTTAGCAACTTTTTCTAAAACGTTTATTGGAAAAAAATACTGTACTAATTTATATCCTTTTAATGATAAAAATAAAGTTATAAAAGCTTTAAATGAAACAAATGAAGCTGTTATTTTTAAATATAAAAAAGGCAATATTCCTATTTATGAATTATCAGAAGAAATCGAAATTTGTTTAAAAACATTAAAAAGTAATAAGATATTATCAATTGCAAATGTACTAAATATCGGAAAATTTTTAAGATTAGCAAAAGATTTAAAGGATTACTTTTTTTCTGATGAACTTATCAACTTAACTGAATTTAATAGCTTATATAACTATTTTGATAATTTATACACTAATAAAGATATCGAAGATAGCATTTTTTCTGCAATTATTGATGATTATACTGTTGATGATAGAGCATCCACTAATTTATTTAATATTAGAACAACTAAGAGAAAAATTGAACAAGAAATAAAAAACAAATTAAATCACTATATATCTTCTTCAAGTTATTCTAAATATCTTCAGGAACCTGTTATAACTATAAAAAATGATAGGTATGTTATACCTGTAAAAGAAGAATACAGAAATAATATAAAAGGATTTATTCATGATATGTCAAATAGTGGTTCCACTGTTTTTATAGAACCTGTTTCTATTTTTGAATTAAATAGTAAAATTGCCAATTTAACTGTAGAAGAAAACTTAGAGATAGAAAAAATTTTAGCCAAATTTACAAACTCGCTTTTTGAAATTTTAGAGCAATTAGAAAATAACCTTAGAATTATAGGATTACTTGATTTTATTTTTGCTAAAGCAAATTATTCTATATATTTAGATGCTACAAGACCTATTTTGAATGATGATAAGCAAATAAATTTGATAAAAGCTAGACATCCTTTAATAAATAAGGAGGCTGTAGTTCCAATTAATATAAATTTAGGAATTAATTTTAATACACTTGTAATTACTGGTCCTAATACTGGTGGTAAAACTGTAACCTTAAAAACAGTTGGTTTAATAACATTAATGGCTATGTCTGGATTAAATATTCCAGCTAATGAAAATAGTAGTGTTTTTGTATTTGATAATGTTTTTGCAGATATTGGTGACGAACAAAGCATTCAAGAATCTTTAAGTACTTTTTCTTCACATATGCTAAATATTATAGAAATACTAAAAAATTCTACATCAGATAGTTTGGTTTTAGTTGATGAACTTGGTTCTGGAACTGATCCTATTGAAGGAAGTAGCTTAGCAATCAGTATACTAGAAGCTCTATATAATAGAGGAATTTTAACACTTGCTACAACACATTATCCAGAAATAAAAAACTATGCTTTAACACACGCTGGTTTTGAAAATGCAAGCCAAGAATTTGATATAGACACACTTTCCCCTACTTATAAACTTTTAATCGGTGTGCCTGGTAAAAGTAATGCCTTCGCTATCAGTAAAAAACTTGGTCTTTCTGATGATATATTACAAAGAGCTAATGAGTTCTTAGATACTGATACTATTCATGTTGAAGATTTATTAAAAAACATTTATGATAATAAACAAAAAATTGAAAACGAGAAAAATGAAATTGAACAAAGATTGGCTAAAATTTCACAATTACAAGAAGATTTAGAAAAAGATTATTCTAATGTTCAAAACAAACAAAACGAAATTATCAATAAAGCTAAGTTGGAAGCTCGTGAAATATTATATTCAGCAAAAGATGAAGCAACTAATATAATACGTCAAATGAGAAAAATCGAAAACACTTCTAATTCTTTAAAAGATTTAGATAATTATAGAAATAAATTAACAGATTCTATAAAAAAGGTTTCTTCTAATAAAATAAGCAACTCATCTTCTAGTAACTTAAATGTAAACCAACTAAAAGTTGGAATGGATATATATATAAATAAATTTATGAATAATGGTACTTTACTATCATTACCAAACAAAAATAATGAAGTACAAGTACAATGTGGTAATATGAAATCATTTGTTCCTGTTACAGATATTTCTATTGCAAATAAAAAGCAGAGTACAAATAAAACACCTTCCAAAGCTTTCTCTGGTATGTCAAAATCAAAAAATATATCTCCAGAAATTAATGTAATAGGACAAACAGTTGATGAAGCAATTTTCGTTATTGATAAATATTTGGATGATTGCAGTTTAGCAAAATTAAAAACTGTTAGAATTGTACATGGAAAAGGTACTGGTAAATTACGTACTGGTATTCATGCTTTTTTAAAAAAACATCCTCATGTTAAATCATTTAGACTTGGTACTTTCGGAGAAGGTGAAATGGGTGTTACAATTGTAGAATTAAAATAGTATCATTATGCCAAAGAAGTGGATAAATTTAATTTAGTCCACTTCTTTTTACATATATTAGTCCATTTATTTAAACTGCTGCTCTTAATTCCATTGCATGTTTTAATGATATCTCTGATACAATTCCACTTGCAATTCTTGCTATTTCTTCTATAACTTCTTGTTCATTTAAATTTTTTATTCTTGTTTTAGTATTATCTACCTCTACTTCTTTATAAATATAATAATTAGAATCTCCTTTAGCTGCAATACTAGCTAAATGTGTAACTATTATAACTTGATGATTTTTTGAAATTGTTTTTAATTTTTCTCCAACTGCATTTCCTGCTTTTCCACTAATACCTGTATCTATTTCATCAAATATTAAAATAGGTACTTCATCCACATCTGATAACACTGTTTTTATAGCTAACATTATTCTAGACATCTCACCACCAGACGCAGTTTTTATTAATGGTTTAAAATCTTCTCCTTTATTAGTTGTTATCAAAAATTCTATTTCATCAGTTCCATCTTTATTAAAATTTGTATTCTCTATGTTTACCTTAAATTTTGCATTAGGCATTTCTAAATCTGCAAGTTCACTATTTATTTTAGTTTCTAATTCTATTCCATACTTTTGTCTTGTTTCGTGTAATTCTATAGCTCTTTTTTCTAATTCTACTGTTACCTTTGTTAACTCAGTTTTTAACTCCTTATTCTTCTCTTCTAAATTTTCTATTTTATCTATTTCTTCTTCTACTTCATTTTTATAATTTAATATTTCTTCTATTGTATTTCCATATTTTCTTTTTAAGTCGTTTATCTCATCTATTCTATTTTCTATCTCATCTCTTTCTTTTTCTTCGAAAGATGTATCTGAATTATAATGATTTAAATCTATCGCAATTTCTTGTAAATCATAATAATTGCTTTTTAATGAACTTAGTGTTTTTTGGTATTTTATATTTATATCTTCTATTTTCTCTAATTTTTTAATTGCTATACTTATTGAATTTAATGCATTTTCGTTTATTTGCATATCTGCCTCATTTAATGATTTAGATATTTTCTCAGCATTTATTATAAGATTTCTTTGTTCTTCTAATTCTTCATCTTCATTTATTTTTAAACTTGCATTTTTTATTTCGTTTACTTGGTAATTAAGCAAATCTAACTTACGTTGTTTTTCTTTTTCATCTCCATAGTTTTCTTTTAGTTTTCTATTAATATCTACATATTTATTATATAACTCAGTATACTCATTTTTCTTACTTAAGAATTCTTTTCCTAAAAACTTGTCTAAATATTTTATGTGATTTTCTTTATTTAATAAATTTTGATTATCGTTTTGCCCATGTATATTTATGATATTATTCATAAATTCTTTTAATTCATTTACAGTTACTAAACGACCATTTATTTTACAAGTGTTTCTGCCATTTTCAAATATTTCCCTGGAAATTATGATATTTCCATCTACTGCCTTTGGATGATTTGGCAAATATATACTAACTTCTACAAATGAATGATTCTCACCTTTTCTAATCATTTCTTTTGAAAACCTTCCACCTGCTACTATTCCTAATGCTCCTATAATTAAAGTTTTTCCTGCTCCTGTTTCGCCAGTTAATATATTAAATCCTTTTGAAAAATCTATCATGATCTCATCGATTATTCCTATGTTTTTTATATGCAATGTAGATATCATATGTACACCTCTTTATTTTAATTTTTTAAATGCCTCTGTAGTAATTTCTAATGCATTGTTTTTCATTTTATATAAATCTAATAAATTGTTTTCATTTTTTTCAACATATAATAAATATTCTATATTACCTGCTGGACCTTTAATTGGAGAATATGTTACATCTATAATTCTAAAACCAAGTTTATTTGCAAACATTACTATATTTTGAATTACTTTTTGATGTATTTTTATATTTTTTACAACTCCATTCTTATTTAAATGTTGGCTTCCAGCCTCAAATTGTGGCTTTATTAATACAACTGCTTTTCCTTTTATTTTTAGTAATTTATATATCTTTGGCAATACATGTATTTCCGAAATAAAAGACAAATCTGAACTAATAAAATCCAACTTTTCTATGCTATTTGTATCTAATTCCTTAATATTTGTTCCTTCTAAATTTACTACTTTTTCGTTATTTAATAATTGTTCTGCTAGTTGTGAATGACCAACATCTATTGCATAAACTTTTTGTGCACCATTTTGTAGCATACAATCTGTAAACCCTCCTGTTGATGCTCCTATATCTGCACATATTTTGTCTTTTAATGAAATTTCAAATAAACTAATGGCCTTTTCTAATTTTAGTCCACCTCTACTTACATATTTTAGTGTTTGACCTTTTATTTCTATATTATCTTGATAATTTATTATTTTACTTGTTTTAGTAATTTGTTTTCCGTTTACATATACATTTCCTTGTTCTATTTCATATTTAGCTTTTTGTCTTGTTTGAAAATAGTGTTTTTTTACTAAAACAACATCTATTCTATCTTTTTCTTCTAACATCTTTTTGCCTTTCTTTAAAACTTTTGTTCGCTTATTATTATATATGATTTTATTTTTTTGTCAATAGATTTTTGCGAAATTTTGTTCCTATTGACTATATTTTATTTTTATGATATAAATAATAAAGTTTGTTTATGGCCCGTTGGTCAAGCGGTTAAGACGCAGCCCTCTCAAGGCTGAATCATGGGTTCGATTCCCGTACGGGTCACCAAATCGTATTTTATTTAGAGTACCAAGTAATTAAGTAGTTTTATTTGGTACTCTTTTTTTGTAATTAATACTCTTTTAACACATTTTTTGTTGCATTACTTATAGAATGTCAAATTTTGCTTTATGTTAATTTATATGTTATAATATATTTAGATCTTATCAACTGTTGAATTAATTGAAAGGAGGCACATATAATATGTGGTTCTTCATACTACTTCTTTTTGTTGGAGCCATTTTTAAATTTGGGGATCCTTTTTTTTACTTTTGTCTATTTATGATCCTCTTATTTTTTACAAATTGGCTTCTCAACAAATTGTTTCAGCCAGAAGGTATGGGTGATCGTGAACGAGCAGTGTTTGCTATTATTAAGGCAATCGTGTTCATTCTCCTGTGGTTCTGGTTTTGGTAGGAAATCCCCTATGGTGCTTGTCACCTTGGGGATTTTCCTCATTTATAAATATTTTTGGAATAATTTTCTATATTTTGGATATATTAATAGTACAAGTTTTTTAAGGAGATGATTTGTATGAAAGCTTCCAAAATACATGAAATTTTACGAAATAAACAAAAAGTAGATATCTTTTATAATGAAAGACCTGTGTGGATACAAGAAGTAAACAATGATATCGCCAAGATAGGATTTATCGATAATTTTGAAGAAAAAAATGTCCATATAGAAGATTTATATGAAAAAAATTTATATAATTAATCCATTTCAAAATTTATAACTAAATTTACTAAAAACAAAAACCCGTATTAATAAAATATATTAATACGGGCTTATATATAATCGGGATTTAAGGAACGTCCCCAAATCCCCCAGGACAATCGCCAAATTTCCCAAGAATGTCCCTACATTTGTTTTTAAAAACTTCTTGATGAGCCTCCTCCACCGGAAGCGCCTCCTCCGCCAAAGGAACCACCGCCACCAAATGAGCCTCCGCCCACCAAAATGGCCACCACCAAAACCTCCTATAAAGAAGATTCCACGTCTACTAAAGAATATTACTACTAATATAAATATTACCATCATAATTATATGTGGTGCTACATTGCTAGCTACATTTGTTCTTGTAGTTGTTGTTCCTACTACATTTCCTTCTTCTGCACCTTCAATTGTAATGCCATACTCATTTTCTACTTCTTTTAATACAGCATTAAACCCATTTCTTATTCCATTATTAAAATTATTTTCTTTAAGGTATGGAATTATATATTCATCTTGAATTCTACCAGTTTTTCCATCTGTTAAAGTTCCTTCAAGACCATATCCTACTTCTATTCTAAATTGCCTTTCTTCATATGCACACAGTAAAAGAACTCCATTATTCTTTTCTTTGTCTCCAATTCCATAATCTCTAAATAATTCTGTAGCATATTCTTCTAAAGATTGTCCTTCTAGATTTTGAACCGTAACAACTACTATTTGTGCACCAGTTTGTTCTTCTAATGTTTTATTCATATTGATTATATAGTCTTCTGTTTCATCAGACAATAAATTTGCTGAATCATTAACATAAAAGTCTCTTGTTTGTGAGACAATAGCGTATGAGCTATTAGTAACTAACACTATAGAAAAAATGGCTAAAATTAATATATATTTAATTTTTTTATTGTACAGTATTGAAGTCAACAGTTGGTACCTCCTCGCTTCCTTCTGATGCTTGGAAGTATTCTTTTTCTCCATATCCGAACATTCCAGATACTATATTTGTAGGAAATCTTTTTATTTTTGTATTATATTTTTTTACAGCATCATTATAATCTTTTCTTGCTGTTGCTATACGATTTTCTGTGCCAGCCAATTCATCTGATAAATTAATAAAATTTTGTGATGATTTTAGATCTGGATAATTTTCTACAACTACTAGTAAATTACTTAATGCAGTGCTCAATTCTTGGTCAGCATTGGCTTTTTCCCCTACAGAATTTGCTCCTGCTAATTTTGCTCTTGCATCTGTTACTGAATCTATAACAGCTTGTTCTTGGTTTGTGTACCCTTTTACTGTATTTACTAAATTTGGTATTAAATCTGCTCTTCTTTGTAACATAGTATCAATTGTAGCAAATTTATTATCAACTTCTTCTGATAAGCTAACTACCCCATTATAGTTAGAAACTAAACCAGCAATTATTGCTACTAATATAACAACAACTACTATAATTACTATTGTTGATTTTTTCATACCAAGTCCCCCTTGTTCTTTAATATTTAATATAACCGCTACTTAAGTTTTTATTCTTATGTAGCGGTTTTTATGTTTAAATTTAATTAAAAGGGATTTAAGGACCGTCCCCAAATCCCTAAGCCCCATCTAACTATGGCAAATAGTCTAGTGGATTAACTCTATTGCTATATCCTCCTGGTGATTTTCTTACCTCAAAATGTAAATGAGGTCCTGTTGAATTTCCTGTATTACCTGAATACATTATTAGTTGTCCTCGTTTTACTTCTTGTCCTACGCTTGCGACTAATGATGAACCATGTGCATATAATGTATATAATCCATTATAGTGTTTAATTTTTATGTAATATCCATAACTATCTGAACCACCCCAAGTAGATGTAACTATAATTCCATCTGCTGCTGCATAAACTGGTGTTCCTACTGATACACCAAAGTCTACAGCACCATGGTATTTTCCACTAGAATAATACATTGTAGCTGTAATGCTTCCACTCTTAACTGGTCTTATAAATCCTTGTGAACTTACAGAACCTCCTGTACTAGAAGAACTTGAACCTGAGGAATTCCCTTGTTCTGCTTTCTTCTTAGCTTCTTCGTATTTTTTTTGTAAAGCTGCTTCTTGAGCTTTTTCCTTTGCATCAAGCTCTTTCATTTTCTTCTCGTATTCTTCTACATCACTTTCTAAGTCATGGGATTGCTCTGTTAATTTATCAACTTTTGTTTGTTCTTGATTTTTTGCTTTGTTTAACTCTGTTTGTATACCCTCTAATTCGGTTTTCTTTGTCTCTATTTCACTTAAACTAGCATTTACTTTTTCTTGCGTTTCAGCTATCTCTTTCTTGTCATTCTCTAAATTTTGAATTAATTCTTTATCTGCAGCTGTTAAAGTTTCTATCATATAATAACTAGATATAAATTCTGTTAAATCAGCAGAAGATAACAACATATCTAAATATGAAACCTCTCCAGATTCATATAATGTAACTAATCTTTCATCTAATAAACTTTGATTCTTTTCTCTTTCTGCTTCTAACTCATCTAGTTTTTTCTGTAATTCGTTAACTTCGTTTGTTTTTGTTTCTATCTCACTTTTTAAAGAACTAATTTGTGATTCATATGAATCTATCTGACTAGATAAATCATTAACTTTGTTTTGTGATTCTTCTTTTTGACTATTTACTTCATTTAAATTATCTTTCGTTTCCTGTATTTTTTGATTTAATTCATTTTTTTGGCTACTAATGCTCGATGCTGCATACGATATTGATACTGTATTTAATATTACTGTTGCAATCACTAATATAGATACAACCTTTAAGTACATCTTTTTCATCTTTTATCCTCCGTTATTTTTAAGTTAGTTTACTCCATTTTGGTTTGTTACATATGGTAATGGATCTACAGGAGTTCCATTTATTCTAACTTCAAAATGTGCATGTGGTCCTGTTGCATATCCTGTTTCACCTACTTGTAAAACTACATCTCCCTTTTTTACATTTTGACCTAATGTTACCATTATTTTATCACCATGTGCATACAATGTTGATACTCCACCACCATGGTCTATCATAACCATGTTTCCATAAGCAGTATTATATCCTGCTTTTACTACTACTCCATCATTTGCTGCAAGGAAATTAGTTCCTGTAGGCGCAGGTATATCAATTCCACTATGTAATTTATATACCCCAGTTATAGGATGAACTCTCATCTTAAATGTAGAACTTAATTTTGTGTAACCAGGCACTGGCCATAGCATTTCTCCTCCAATATAGTTTGGATTAATTACTAAGCTATCTGCTGTTATTTCTTGGATTTCTGCTTCCAATTGATTTAATTGTGCTTGGTATGCATCTATTTCTGATTGAATTTGCTTTTCTTGGTCAGTTAATTGAGATGTGTAAGTATCTTTCATAACTTTTGTGTTTTGTAATATTATAGATGCTTTTTCTTTTTCTTCTTTTGCTGTATCAATTTGTTTCTTTTGCTCTTCTAATTTTTTCTTTTCATCTTCTATTATTTGTTTTTGCTGTTCTATCGTATCCAAAAAATCTACATTTGAATCTGCTAAAATCGATAACAAATAGTAATTAGACAAAAATTCTGTTATTGTTTTTGAACTTAGCACAACATCTAAATATTCTGTTGTGCCAGCTTGGTACATAGTTACTAATCTATCATCTAATAATTTTTTCTGACTATTATAATTATCCTCTGCTTTTTTTATCTCCTCTTCGGTTTTTGTAATATCATCTTGTAAGGTTACAATTTGAGTATTATACTCATTTATCTCTGTTTCATATTGTGTAATATTAGTATTTAGTTCTTGAATTTGTTGTAAATTCTCTGTTAGTTCTTCTTGTACTGCTTGAAGTTGTGATGTTGCCATATCTTGATTTGCTTGTACTTGTGTTTGTTGTTCTTGTAAATCTGATAATTCAGCTGCAAAAGTTGAAACCCCTAAAGTTGATATTAACAATGTTACTATTATTAATATTTTTAGAAATCTTTTCATATCAAACTCCTTTTCTATACTTTTAAATATCTACGCATAGAAATACAACTTCCTAAAATACCTATTCCAACACCTAATATTGTATAAACAAGCACTATTAATCCGAACATATCTGCAAAAGTTAATAAGTTGATACTCATTGCAGATACAACTTGTGATTCTAATATTTTATTTGCAATTAAATTATAATTTATTCCTAGAATAATTATTGATATTGCTCCTGATATTATTCCGATTATTATACCTTCTACAATAAAAGGCCATCTTATGAAGCTATTAGTTGCACCTACATATTTCATTATAGATATTTCTTTTCTTCTTGCATGTACTGTAAGCTTTATTGTATTTGATATTATAAATATTGAAATAATAATTAAAATTACAAGTATTACTCCTGTTATTATCCTAATTCCATTTGCTAGATTAATTAATGTAGTTATTGTTTCATCACTACTTGTTATTTTCTTTATTACCTTTTCGGTGTCAGGCTTATCTTTATCATACTCATCTATCTTTTGTTTTACTTCATTATTTTTAGTTAAGTCTGTTAATGTTACAACATAAGATGCTGGAAATATATTATTCTCATCATATCCAGATAATAAATCTTCCCTATCTTTAAACTGACTTTTTAATTGATTTAACGCATCTTCTTTTGACTTATATTCTACTGTATTTATACCATCAATATTTCTTATGTAATCTTCTAGCGCTTTTGTTTGATCTTCTGAAATATCATAAAGGAATACTTCTATTCCTTGCTCACTTTCTATTTGTTTCATTATACTGTTAATATTTTGAGTTATTACGAAAAATACTCCAAATATTAACATTGTAAGACTCATTATAATTATTGAAGCACTTGTTGATTTTTTATTTTTAAAAACATTCCTTATTCCTTCTCCTAATAGATAAGTTATAACATTATATCTCACAATTCATACCCACCTTTTTCATCATCTTTTACTATAGAGCCTTTACGAATATGAATAACTCTCTTATTCATTTGGTCTACAATATCCTTTGCATGAGTTGCAACAACTACTGTTGTTCCTCTTAAATTAATATCATTTAAAAGAGTCATAATATCCCAAGCTGTGTCTGGATCTAAGTTTCCTGTAGGCTCGTCAGCAATTAACATTGAAGGATTGTTAACTAAAGCTCTAGCAAGTGCTACTCTTTGTTGCTCTCCTCCTGATAATTCGTTTGGATACATTTTAGCTTTTGCACTTAATCCAACCAATGATAATACCATTGGTACTTGTCTTCTAATGTGTCTTGGTGTAGCTTTTACAATATACATAGCAAAAGCTACATTTTCATAAACAGTTTTGTCTGGTAATAACCTGAAGTCTTGAAATACAACTCCCATACTTCTTCTTAAGTATGGAATCCTGTTTGGTTTTAAAAATGTAGTATCTTTTCCATTTATTATAATATTTCCTGATGTAGGTTCTTCTTCTTTTAAAATCAATTTTATTAATGTTGATTTTCCTGAGCCTGAAGCACCAACAAGGAATGCAAATTCACCTTTTTCTATAACAAAATTGGCATTTTTTACAGCTTCTGTTCCTGTTTCGTATTTTTTGCAAACATTTCTAAATTCTATCATCTTAATTGCTCCTTAATTCGATATATTTTTATTTATATCTACAAGATATAATAACAATAAATAAGATTTATTGCAATAGGGTACATAAAAATTTACATCAATTATTTTCTGTAACAGCCTTTATAATAGCGCTTTTATCAATTTGGAAATATTTTAATAAATCATCTGCTTTACCAGACTTTCCAAACTCATCTTTTATACCCATTCTATATACTTTTGTAGGATAATTTTCTGCTAACACTTCGCATACAGCAGAGCCTAATCCACCTATTATGTTATGGTCTTCTACAGTTATAAGTTTCTTTGTATCTTTTGCCGCTTTTATAATGATATCCTTGTCTATTGGCTTTATTGTATGCATATCTATAACTCGTACATTTATCCCCATATTTTTTAATTCTTCCATTGCTTCTATAGCTTCTGATACTACAACTCCTGTAGCTATTATTGTAGCATCTGTTCCGTCTCCTATTTGGACTCCTTTACCTATTTCAAATTTTTCATCTTCGTATATTTTTGGTGTTGCTAATCTACATAGTCTTAAATATACAGGTCCTTCAAATTTAGCAATTTCATTTACTGCCCATCTTGTTTGTGTATCATCTGATGTACATATAACAGTCATGTTTGGAATCGTTCTCATTAGAGATATATCTTCTATCATTTGATGTGTAGCACCATCTTCTCCTACTGTTATTCCCGCATGAGTGGCACAAATCTTAACATTTAATTTTGGATAACAAATACTATTCCTTATTTGGTCATATGCTCTTCCAGCAGCAAACATAGCAAATGTGCTTGCAAATGGAATCTTACCACATGTAGCAAGTCCAGCTGCAGTTCCTATCATATTTTGTTCTGCTATTCCCATGTCAAAAAATCTGTCTGGAAATTTTTTAGCAAATATACTAGTTTTGGTTGCAGCTGACAAATCAGCATCTAATACAACTACTTTATTATTTTTCTCTCCTAAATTTGCTAATTCTTCTCCATAACTTTGTCTTGTTGCCTTTTTTTCGTCCTTATTCATCAGCTTCGCCTCCTAACTCTGTTAATGCCAACTTATATTCTTCTTCGTTTGGTGCTTTTCCGTGCCAACCAACATTATCTTCCATAAAAGAAACTCCCTTACCTTTTATTGTTTTTGCAATAATCGCTGTAGCCATTCCTTTTATTTGTTTTGCTTTATTTAAAGCTTCTTCTATTTCTTTAGTGTCATTACCATTTATATTTATTACATAAAATCCAAAACTTTCTAATTTTTTATCTATAGGATATGGATTTATTATTTTGTCTATAGTTCCATCAATTTGTAGATTATTATTATCTACAAATATGCATAAATTATCTAATTTATATCTTGCTGAAGCCATTGCTGCTTCCCATACTTGTCCTTCCTCTATTTCTCCATCACCTAGTATTGCATAAACTCTGTAATCTTTTTTATCTAATTTTCCTGCTATTGCCATTCCATTAGCTGCTGATAGTCCCTGTCCTAATGAACCTGTAGACATATCTATTCCTGGTATTTTCTTCATATCTGGATGTCCTTGAAGAATTGAATTTATATTTCTAAAGTTCTTTAATTCATCCATACTAAAAAAACCTTTTAAAGCTAAAGTGGCATATAGCGCTGGAGAGCAATGACCTTTAGACAATACAAATCTATCTCTATTTTCGTCTTTTGGATTTTTAGGATCTATTTTCATTTCTTTAAAATAAAGTACTGCCAATATATCTGCTATAGATAAAGAACCTCCTGGATGCCCAGATTGAGCATAATATACTTCTTTTACAGTATTAATCCTTATTTTATTTGCTATTTCTTCTAAATTATTTTCCATACTATCTCCTCACACTCACAAAATTTTATGGCTTTATTTACAAATGGGCAATAAGATAGAATTAACTTATTGCCCCCTTTTTTCTTTATTTAATTTTTATATCTCTATATCTTCTATAATTAAAATATGAAATAATAAATATACCTATAACTACTGGTAATACCCATCTTGCCATATCTGTTCCTGTCTTAGGCAAAAGTTCATCTGCTAATGTCTTATTCACTGTCCCATTATAGTAATACGCAGAATTATTATTTGAATTATTATTACTATTAGTTGTACCTGTTCCAGAATTTGAATTACTATTGGTATTTGGATTATTCGTATTTGTGTTAGTATTTTGGTTGTTATTACCTGTGTTTGTATTAGTATTTTGATTATTGTTACCAGCATCTGTATTTGTATTCTGATTGTTATTATTTACATTAGAATTTTGGTTTTCATTACCAGTATTTGTGTTTGCATTCTGATTGTTATTATTCGTGTTTGTATTGTCATTATTATTATTTGTATTTGGTTGTTCTGGCTTGCTTGAAGCTTCCTTTGTTGTTATCGCCTTAACACATAAGTTAGATTGTTTAAAAGTAGTATCATCTAATTGTAATGTAGTAAAGTCATCCCAAGATTGTAAACTATCTAAAGATATATAACTCTCTCCTGGGTTTGCACTTACATTATCAAACATTGTTGGCGCTGTAGTTAATTTACTATCCGCATAATTGCATTCAATACCGATATTAAATTGTTCTGTAGCAGTTAATTTTACCACAACTGCAAATTTTTCTCCAGTTATCTTTACTGGATTTTTTAGCTTTAAAGTGTTATAGGTCGCATCTAATGTTGATGAATCTACTTCAACTTTCTGTAGCTTAGCTGAATCTAAACTAACATCTGCTGGATTAACATATACTTCTGCTGTAACATTTCCGCTTGCAGCAACTTGTACTTGATCTATATATTCATCCTCATTACCTTCTTTAGTGAATACATTAGCCATACCAATTGCCCCTTGTGGATTAACTGTTAAATATATTGTTGCACCATAAAAATCATTTTGATAAATGTTTTGGTCATCTGAAATATCTTCTGTTCCCATTACACCAGTCAAATTTTTTTCTATATTAACATCATCGTATGATACATATGTATATCCATCAGCAAAACTTTCTGTTCCATATGAGTTTAAACAAATATATGCTCCTGGATTCTTTGGCTTATTTTCTGGATTAAAATTATCTACAGAATAATTATCATCCCACCCTACTATTGTAATTGCATGGTCTATGTTATAAAAATTATTATCACAGAAATATGCTGCCGAATGCATTGGATCTTCTGGATTGCTATAATAATTTTTATTATTTCCAACTGTTGTTGCAGCTAAAGCACCATATTTCATAATATATTGTTTTATATCATTTCTTATTAATGTAACTTCTTCATCTGTATATTCTTTATAAGAATCATCTCTATATGTTACATTTCCTTCATCGTCTATATATTTATTTATATTTGGAAATACTTTCGCGTCTGTTACTCTTAAAACAGCTTCTTTATCTTGAATTTCTGACAAATTTATTTTATCTTCATTATCTTCAAAAGGCATATCTTCTTCCAGAACTGCTCCTGTTCCATTTGTAAGATATCCTAATGCCATTGTTGAATTACCACCAGTTCCAACTTCTCTACTATATCCTATTGGATTCTTTCCATCTAAAAAAGTCTCTGAAGTAGCATAATCCATATGTCTTGCAGAATATCTTGGTATAACTGCTTTTTGTTCAGATAATGCTAAATATGACTCTAGCACACTTGTCATAGAAAAAGCCCAACACTCTCCTGTAGTTCCTTGATGCTTTACAGGAACATTAATATCTTCTGTTAAACTATATTTGGTTGGAATTGAAGCTTTTGCAAATAAGTTCTGAACTCCAAATAAAAAAGAATTAGCGTTATTCTTATCTTCTTCATCAATATTTGTTGATGTAGCCATTGGCATAATTACATTATCTTTTTCTTCTTCTGAAAGCTTATTCCAGTTTTTAAAATCTTCTGATAAATTTATCGAAATAGTAGATTTATTTTCATCTGTTGTTGCTAAAGATATGCTATTTAATTCCAAGAATATTGTAATAATAAGTATTATTGGTATAAGGTTTACTATTTTTTTCATAACCGCATTCTCCCCTTATTTATATAATAACATATAAGCCTCTTGTTTTATATAACATGTTTTTTTCTTTTTAATTACAGCTTTATTACAAACTCTTTACTATCTTTCAAGTCAATTTTTCTATATTGTACGTTACATGAGTCTAATAATTTCTTGGACGCTATTGTTTCGTCGGTATCTGCGTATTTATCTGATAAATAAACTACTTCTTTTATTCCAGCTTGAATAATCTCTTTTGCACATTCATTGCAAGGAAACAAATCCACATATATCTTAGAATTTTCTAGGTCTTTTCTTGATCCTCTATAATTTAATATAGCATTTCTTTCTGCATGTACAACATATAAATATTTTGTCTCTAATGGATTTCCTTCCCTTCCCCATGGGAATTTTTCATCATTAAATCCATTTGGAGCTCCATTATATCCTATTGATAAAATTCTGTTATCATTACTTACTATACAAGCTCCTACTTGAGTATGTGGGTCTTTACTCCTCATTGCTGATAATTTTGCTACTGCCATAAAATACTCATCCCAACTTAAATAATCTTTTCTAGCCTTTGAATCTACTTGCATAAATTTTCCTCCTATTTTTTATTCTATTTTAATATACTTATTTTTTAAACTTTTTTCAATAAATTGTTTTAATTTTATTAAATTTGTTTTTTATATTCAAAATCTATTGAAATTTCTAGAGAAAATCCAATCATATATAATTTTTTCTAAAAAAGTGAAAAAAGTTATTGACAAAAAAAACAAAAACAATTATAATCTATAATTGTCAGGAGCTAATGCAGGTGTAGTTCAATGGTAGAATTCCAGCCTTCCAAGCTGGCTATGCGGGTTCGATTCCCGCTACCTGCTCCATAAAAAAGCTTATGATATAAATCATAAGCTTTTTATTTTTCCATTACTATTCTCCAAAAATTGTAATTGACTTTATTTATGTAAACATGATATAATATCACCACGTAACCTATAATTTATCAGCAATTTGAAAGGAGATTTCAGACTATGAAGCAGAACTTTAAAAACCGGATCAACGAAGTCACATTTTTAACTCCAAAACAACTTTCACCTGAAGCAGCCAAAGAATACGCACATAAAAAGCTGCACAATGGAAGTTACGTAAATTGCACCGTAGACAAGGTTTTCGTCAACGGTCAGTTAGTATTAGAAAACATTACAATTTCATAATACGAACAATCAAAGCCTCGGATCCACAAAATCCGAGGCTTCCCATATTAATTCAAAACGACGAGCAAAACACAAATTTGCCCGTCGTTCTTCATATAAATTGGAGATTGCTAATTCCATCTCTTTAGATAATTCGATAACTATATAATCTCTTTTCCTCATTTATCGTTTCTTCCTTTTGCAAAATAACATGATATCTTTTTTCCAGCCTTTCAGCTATCCATGGTGTTGTACGAATCAAAGGGCTCTGCCGTTCTCCACTCAAATAGAGTTCCACACTCCGAGAATGTATTGCAAAATAATCTTTTCTGCGAAATTCCATAGTCATC